>Ga0209634_1001372_pt1 | contig 17774 bp, 32 predicted proteins | sample LinPmetageLP40_FD_184043 | JGI IMG/M metagenome (GOLD analysis project Ga0209634, IMG submission 184043) | Marine viral communities from the Pacific Ocean - LP-40 (SPAdes) (version 2) | ecosystem: Environmental > Aquatic > Marine > Oceanic | place: Pacific Ocean | collected 2010-08-26
TTTTTTCTTTTGTTTTTTATCTAATGCTTTATTGTATTCTATTTTATATTTACGTATCTCTGCTTCTGGTAATCCATTCATAATTGCTGTCAGCCATCTTCTGTGTAGTTTTTCAAGTATATAGTCTGGATTCATCATTATAAATTACCAAAAATACACGCATCTCGTGATATTCTGTCGCATATATCTTGTATTTTTTTTGACCTGTCATAACTTAACGTTTCCCATTTATCACCTACGTGCTTTACCTTGTAAATCCATTCGTACATTTCATAAAAAATTGTTTGATCAAATATATAAAAACTTTTATAAATACAGTCTTTAGTTTTTAATTCAATTTCTAATTCTAAATCATCAAAATCTAATTCTTCATAAAGTAAATTTGGATTTATCATTGCTGTACAGTAGGTATCCAATCAACACCGCAACAACTACTCTGTTTTAGCTGATAGTCGTTTGGATAATTCTTTTTACTGCATTTCTTACAATAAGCAATGTACAGTCCTGTTTTTGTTTTTTTAAATTGCTGTACGTTAGTATCTTTTTTATCAAACTGATTATTACGTAGCCAATTTCTAAATGCAGCAGAATAGTTTTTATATGTTTTGCCTGTTGAAAGCATATAATCATTCCACTTGTCAAATTCAAGGCTAACGTCTTTATTAATAAATATTTCTTTGTATTCTTTTAAATTATCTCTTATATCTAATAATTGGTTTCGTTTTGTCTTTTTAACTTTATCTTTAACCTTATCCTTATCCTTATCTTTATCTTGGTCTGTTGCTGAACTGTTAGGCAACAGTTGATTTTTTACATTTAACCCATACTTTTTTAATATTTTTATTACTGATTTATGAGCGTTTACATTCTCGTTAAGCTCACCATATTGGTAATCAATAAACTTCGGTATAAACCATTTACCACTTTTAAAAGGAATTATCTTACGATTAAAGGTTTCAAGTATTTTTGATTCATCAAGATCAACACCGATCTGGAACGCAGCAAGTTCAATATCTACGTCCCAAATTCCCGCATGGTCACATTTAGTCAAAAGATATACCCAAAAGAGTTTCATATTTACATCAAGCTCTCTAATCCATTTTTTAGAAAAAAGAGAGGTGTCTATGAAACGCTTGGCCAACTATAACCAACCATTTATTTTTGCACGTATTAATTGTCCGATTATCACCACTAAAAACAAGAATATAAGATACACCATTAAGCTGTCAAACTTATCCAACCAATTCACCTGTTTGCGGATGCTGTTCTTTTTTAGCATATTGCTTCTCCTTTTGTTTAATTTCTTGGATGCTCCAACCTTTACTTTCACAGCGTCTATATAGTTTTTGAAATTGACCTCTGCGAATTAAGGTTTGTTCTTCTGTTGCGATAACGACCATTTCTGGTTCGTCTGATTCTGGGGGATTGAAATAATAAGTTTTATATTTCATTGGCTTGGTTTCCTTTTATAATTTACAAATAATTCTATATTATGTTATCTAAATCTCGCATAATTGATTTTATGATCTTACTCGTTTTATTTAACTCTTTCATCATTTGTTTATAGGTGTCTTGGATTTCTTGTGCTGTTCTGTCCATATCTCTCGCAATTTGTCCACTACCTGTTGCAGTTGTTTTATCGTGATGTTGTTTATGCTTGGTTTTTCTCCGAACATTCTCGCTTTCACATCCAAAGTCTTTTTGACACCCATCAGACTTTGAGCAACCGCAAACTTCTCTATCAAATCGTACCACTCTTTATTCTTCCAATCCACTCATTGCTTCTCGTGCTTTTTGTTTAAACTTTTCATCCCATTCTGATTTATTAGCAATCCAATCTAAATACTGTGCGTCTTTCTGTGCAACATCTAACCAACTATCGCCTTTATACTTGCCTAAAGGTAGCAAGGTGTCATCTTGTTGGTGTATTGCGTTACTTACTTCGTCTGCTGTTGCAATCGAGCCTACAAGTCCAATATTTAAAAAACCTAAACATCTACCAACTGCCGATGTTTCACAATTCTCAACTGCTGATGTTTTATTTATTTGACTACTGCCAACAACTTCTTCTGCATGACCTGTAAAGAAACGCTCTGACTTTTCAACGTCTGGTGTTGCTGTTGCTCTAAACATTATTTGATTATTCTCAATCTTTAAAAGTGTTGTCTCAATCATCCCATTAGGATATAATTCGTGGAACATTTCAACACGTTCATCAACTGTAATGTATTCTTTACCATGTATTTTTACTGACATAATTCCTCCTTTAATTTAACCACTCCGGTCAAGGAGAGAGAGATGACTACAAGGCGAGGAATATAGCCTTCGAAGTGGTTATTTCTTTTAATTCCTCTTTGCATTTATTTCCCTACTGTTTTAAGCCATTTCATAGTTTTTTTATAATCTTTGTTTATTCTTTTTAACTCTTTCATAGCTTCGAACATTTTGAATTCATCCGATATCGTATTACTATGCGAAGTTTCTGGATTGTTTGTTTGTTCAACAATTTTTATTAGTTGGCCAAAAGATTTTGATTTTAAGTCAACACAAATTTCTTTTTTATATTTATCGTTTCTTAAGAATCTTTTGTCTACATCGTTTTGTGTCATCCATTTTGGTATCATTTTATTATTCCTCTTTTTATTTAATTATTATATTCTTTAATCGAACCTTTATCTTTTGATTGCATAAATTCTTTACCAAAAGCATAATTATTCAATCGTTTTAATTGTGATTTATTAAGTGTTTTAATTAAATGTAAATTATCTAAAATATATTCACATTGTCTTATAGTAAGATTATTATCTATTGTCATTTTATTATTCCTCTTTGAAATGTTACCGGCACTAAAATCGGTGCTTAAATCGACCACAGACGTGTGCCTGTTGTATGGACGTGCCGGTAAATAATTTGATTTAATCGATTTAAGCATAACCAATTATAATGTTAAATAAGTTATAAAACAAACAAAATAAAAAACCCCCATACAAAGCGAATATGAGGGTTTTCGAGGTACTTTGGTATGTGTACTTTAAATTATGATTTGCCGTTGATACGTCCCTTTAGATATGCGAGGTCATCAGTTACATCGTTTAATTCTTTTACGATATCCTCTCTATGTCTTTGACCGATTTCATCTGACTTATTCCAACGATCTAACATCTTTAAAACAATAGATTCAACGTTTCCCATCTTTGTTTCAAGTTTTGCAATCGTTTGGCGTATAGCATCTAAATCTTCATTCTGCATCTTTTGGCTTTTGATTAAATTCATAATCATCATAATGAATAGAAATACAATTACACCAATTGCTCCATACTCTGCGTATGTATCCATCATTTTTTAAGTCCTAACTTTTGTAATAGATTTTTTTGTTCTGTAATGGTTTGCTCAAGCTCTTCAACGTGTTCTTGTTCCATGCTTGACACTTTTGATGATATTATAATGAGTTCTTCGTGTATATCGTTTATTCTGACCTCTATATTTGAGAATCGCAACATAGCTTGATAGTATGATCCGACAACCAGAGCAACGAGAACCATTGCTTTCAATAAGAACTGTACAGATATATTGATTTCGCTGTTTGCGTTTAATCCTTTTGTCATTTCTTATTAAACTCGTAAATCATATATCCAAAGAACAACATTGCAATTAATTGTGGTATGAAAAAATTATCATTCATTTTTTCTTGCCTTTGTTGCCGCCCTTCTTGCCTTTGTATTCACCAGACTTTCGTGATTTTCCTTTAATAATTACGCTCTTTGTGTAAACAGGCATTGGTTGTCTGGTTTCCCAATAATTATAATTGTTTGTATTCCATCCTATTGCGTAGCTGTCTGGCATATAACGATATTTAAAAGCTGATGTACTGTAAACCTTAACTACTCTGCCACTATCTGTATAAGTAATTGTTTGATAGGGTACAGGCTCATTGTCACTCATTCCAATAAAAATACCACAAACGATTCCAAACATAAATTCTATCATTATTTACTTCCGTTATTAATACGCTGTGCATCTATATATAATCTATTAAAGTCCATCGCCACAGAATCCATCTGGTAATGAATTGTTTTTATTAAGCTATCAGTTCGCCATTGTTCTTGTGCAAGTTCTGCCCTTGATTTGCCAACCCGTATATCTTCACAAGCAGACAAACTAAAAGCCAACACAATTAATCCTATTGTTAAAACCTTAAGAAAAGGCACAGATATTCGTATATGTATATGCTTCATTAAAATTCTTCTTCTACTGTTAATTTGATGTTATAAATCTCGGGTGCGACTTGTGTCATATCTAATGAGTTGTTAGCAAATCGTCCAAATATATGCTCACTCTCTGCGTTATCGCCTTCGGAATCTTTATCAATTGAAAAGATAAAAGGCAAATGATTTCCGTTTGTCATATTCCAGACATCAGATACAAAATTATCATCTGCTGCAAGAATATCGTATTCATCTGGCATAATTTCTGTGTTATTTAAAAAGCTAAAAGACATATCATATATTATACGTCCACCATACATATCATATCCATTAGATGCGGTTGTAAACGGCGATTTAGACGTGCTTGTTGCTGTTCTACCAAACGACTTTAAATTGCTAAATCTTTGCCCACCATGTGATTCTTGTAAATCGTTTAATCTATTATATGAAATCATTCTGGTCAGTTCTAAATCTGGTGCATGAGGCATATCAAAGTATTCACCAATCATTATTGAACCAACAAAGAAATCTGTACTGCCCCACGTTCCGTTTTCTGCTACGCCTGTATTTGTTGTGTTGCCTTCAAATTGTATTGCCCAATACCTTAATGTATTTTCAGCAAAACGTATTATGGTGCTTCCATCGGTTGCCGGTTCAATTACAACATCTTTATCATCTGCGGCAGCGGTTGTTGTATCTCCATTTACAACCTCGACCATAGTGTCGTTTGCCCAAGCGATATCTGCTGTGTCTGCATTGCCACCATTTAACGCAGTTATATCAGATGATTCGTTTCCGGCAAATACTCTTATTTTACCAACAGATGAAACTAAATTATGATTTAATATTGCAATATATGACTTTTTAAATGTGGTACTTTGTGTATCAATTGTAATTAAAACGTGTCCATCTGTGTCTGCACTTGTATCAAACGTACATTTGTTTAATGGATTCATATCAAAAAGTTCTGCTTCTGATCCTGTTGTAAAAGTTCCCATAAACTTATTAGATGCGTTTGTTGCGGTTACGTCAAAGTTTCCGTTTTGTGCTACACCTCTACTCATTAAATAATTAAGTAAGTCGGGATAAAATCTTGGTGTGCCTATGTTCATATTTGCCATTTAAAATTCCTTAAACATCTACATCGCCAACTTGAATACATTCAATATCGGCTGACGTAATTGATTTACTTATATCTGTTATTATATAAAATTTGTTTGTGCTTCCATCATTGACCTCTGTGCCATAAATCTTTGGATTTGTAAAGTTTGTAAAGTTTACAATATCACCAATTTCAAGATGATTATATTTTGGGCTGTTTGTTGAAAATCTTAAAATGTTTTTTCTACTTTTCATTAAATCTTTATATGCAGAAGCTAACTTTGTTGCTGTTGTGTCATCTATTATTTGACTTGCAAGAATTTCAATTGTAGCGGGTTGGTTAAAACCATTAACTGTTGAGCCTTGAGAGGTTGAGTCGCTCGATGTTGTTTCCGATAATGTTTGCTTTGCTCCATAATCATAATTGTATTTAAAAACAATTTTATTCTTAACGAGGCTTAACGCAGTCTTTGAAACTTTGGTTAAATTAATATCATTAAAATTAATTGTTGCGTCAACAGACGAATAATCGCCAGATGCTCTTAATGTTTTGATTTTAAACTTTCCGTCACCACTCATAAACACGTATGAAAAAGTTAGTTTTGCAAGTTTATTGACAAAATCTTGTGAATCAATAAATTTAAATTGTGAAAAAGCAAACTTAACGTCTGCAACTGCATCAACATATACCGAACCTAAATTTCCGTCAGTCGTATTACCGGAAGCATCAAAAGTTTCGACATCTATTTCAATCCCTGTTGTTGATGAATCAAGTCCTAATTCGTCACGCAAAACGCTTTCTATAATATAAATAGGATTTTCAATCAAATCATTTGCAGCATAACCGGGATCAGCAGAACCACCATTTTCAGAATTTCTTGCGTTTGAATTTATCGTATCAATCCAAGCACCATACTTTCTACCTTTACCAGAATAATATACATAATCAATTTTTGCGGGAACCACAATAGAAGGTTGTATTACATACGTATAAAATTCTTGATAACCTTCATAACCAACTCTTTCGTTGTCGTTTCGCATCCTTTGAGCATACCTGTAACCTTCAAATATTTCTTCTTCTTGGTATTCAATAATGTCATCTAATGTAAAATCAACTCGTAAACCAGATTCATATATTTGTGCAGCATTATCATTGTCACCGCTTCCCGCATTCAATGTGTAAACAATAGAGCCTTCAAAATCCCACGCATCTCTTTTTGCTGATGTGAAATAGCTTGATGCATCTCGTTCCGTTTCTGCGTTTGTGACAGCGTTAGTTTCTGCAATCCCTGTTGAGCCAACTGTAATTGTAAAATTACCACTTGCACCTTCTGCTGTGAAATCTGTAACAGTTCCCCATTTTGTTAATAAATTTACGCCAGAGTATGTACCTAATTTATTAATCTTTGGAAATGCAAAAGTTAAATTTGTAACAGAATTGTTTGTTGTTGCTCCGTTTGCTAACCATTGTGCGACTGCCGAAAAAGAACCATCTCCAACTCTTTCCTCGTTAGCTACTGATCCGCTTCCTGTTACTGATTCTGCTGCTAAATTAGACGTGCTTAATGGAAGATATACAGATGCCTCTTTGCCTCTAAAATCAATCAATGATTTACCATTATATGTTCCAGAAGTTGGAAGGCTTACTGCGTTATTAGCGTTTGTAAGTGTTGCATAGAAACCATCTATATAGGTATAAATATTCTCCGCATCTAATGTGTGTATTGCTTCATTATCTGCTAATGCTTTTGATTCTTGTCCTTGCACATCCCATTCATCTACAATAATTGCGGGAAATGCTCCTTTATAAAAATTTTGTAATCTATCAAAGTGACCTGTTGGAATAGTTCCAATATCTGTTTTAGCATGAAAATCGCCAAATGCCATTGGTATAGGTTTTCCGGCATTTTTAATCTTTACTCCACTATATGTTGATTCTGCAACTGTTGCTGTTGGCAGTCTTTTATGAAACTTTGTGCTGTTGTCTAATAATGATAAAACAATATTATTACGATCATAGTCCACTTCTCCAGATATTCTTCCTGTGCCAATCATACGTGCCGCTGTGTCAAGTGTAGCTGTTTCGTTTGTATTTAAAAACAATTCCCACTTGCGATTTTCAAAGTTATTAGTTGCGAATAAATCGGTAAATCTTCCGCCTTTAATTGACTTGTCTTGATTAATCAACGTAACCGACATATTTGCAGTCGATGTTGTAAAGTTAAAGAAGTCTAATGATTGACGATACACGCCCCACGATGCAACGATACCATAATAAATATCTGTTCCGTCTTGTCTATGTCTGTCGCTTACGCCAATAAAAGCAGATTCATCGTTATAATATAGTTTAAGAACCCAAAATGCAGTTGTGTTTGAGTTTTTTAACGCATTAGTAAGGTCAGCATCAAACGATAACATCTATTTAGTTATCCTTGCTTGACCTGTCGATACTGCTTTGTTTATTGCGGGGATTATTGAGTTAGCTGCAAAATTGCTATCTATTACACCCATGCCACCAAAGTTTTGATTTATTGTCACATTTGGAGAAGGTGAGGCTTGTGTAGGTGATTGACCAAACAAGAACTTAACAGCACTACCAATTATGCCACCACCAGAAAACATTCCGGCGTTCATAATAGCTTGATATATTTTTGCTTGTGCAACCATTAAGCCTAACTGTATTACAGCACGTTTTAACGATTCGCTTACATTATCTCCCATCAAAGCAGATGTTAAAAGAGAAGTTGCTGTTTGTGCTGCAAATTCAGCGGCTTGTTTTGAATGGTCTACAACTTCTAACATTTTAGGGACATACACTTCTTCAAGTAAACCTGTTTCAAGCGATCTAAACTCTAATGTTTTTGCTTGTGTAGAAAGCACCTCTTTTGCAAATGGAATCATCTCTTGTAAAACTTCAGCTTGGTCTCGCAACTTTAATGGTTTTCCATCTTCGCCTTTTAAAGCAATTTTAAATTCTGTTGATGTTAAATCTACACCTAAATTGCGTAATTCACGTCTTAACTCTGCCGTACCTCTACCTAAATCATTAAAACCATCTGTCGTTGCATCTGATTGTTTTTTTACACCTTCTAAACCTTCAGCAGTTCCAAATTCTGCAATATTTTTTAAACCTGTTAAAAATTCAGATGTAAAGTTTGCAGCACTTTTTAAATTATTTGCTACTGTTATGACAGTAGGTGCAAACAAACCACCAATAGCTTCACCGGCATCTCCAACAGCGTTTTTCATTTGCTCAATGCTTCCACTTAATGTTTTAGTTTGTGCAGTCGCTTGTCCTTCAAATAAATCTGATAATAATGTTACAGCGTCACCGGCTTTCATTTGCTCGGCAGTTAAATTTCTTAATTGTGGTATTAATTCACCAAGCTCACCAGATAAACCACTAAATGTCTTTGCTGTGTTTCTTACAGCAGATTCAAGCGATATTCCTGTTGCTGCTGAAAGATTTATTGAAGCATCAATTATTCTTTTTATTTGTTCTTCTGAAAATTCAAGCGATGCAAGAAAAGCCTGTTGGCTAATAATTGCTTCATCGCCAAAAGTTGTAACCTGTTGCAATGCACTTGCTTGATCCAAAAGTCCTTGTGATGTTTTGCCTAATGCAGTTGATAGCTTCTTTTCTGCAAGTTCTTGTTCAGCAGCTAAATTTATAAATTTCTGCATACCCGCAATTAACATTTTTGCACCAAAGAAAGCTGCACTTGCTACAACAGCAGCTTTTCCAAGTCCGGCAAGACCAGATTCAACGCCTTTTAATTCTCTTTTAGCTTTTTTTGCCCCTTCGGCTCTAACTCTAATATTTAAATTCTTATCAGCCATTATCTTTTTTTGCCTTTTCTTGCATACAAGCGTTTACTTCTTTATCTATTATCGAAAAACAATCTAATCTGTCTGTTGATATGTTGTCTAATTCACCAAGCGACACATTAAATCTCGTAACGTAATTGTATTCGGTGATCATCTGCATCATCCAATTCTCAATGAGAAGATTGCAATCTGCAAAGAATGGAACAGAATGATATAAAATTTGTCCGTCTGTATAATGTCCGTCTGGTTTACATATTTCATCTATTATGTTCCATATATCCTCGAGCGTTTCTACACGAACTGCATCGTGCTTGTAAGTAACAGGGAGCTTCGCCACAGTATAGGGGAGGCTTCTATATATATCACGTGGTTCGGGTGTGCCAAATTGCAAACACCAAACCGCAAGGCTCAACCCCCTGAATCTTTTTTTGCCGGTTCAATACCAAGATATTCCAAAAATACCGCTTGTAGAACTCCGTCTACTTCTGGCATATCCATATCTTTAAAGTCATTTTCTCCTAAACCGGCTATCATACCTACCTTTTCAAGTACCTCGTAATACGCTTCTACATCCATCTTGCCATCCCACCAAACTTTTGCGTTTAGTTTGTGCAGTTCTCGTCTTTCTGCGTATGAACAATCTTTTATGTCCCACTCTTTTTTACCAACCTTTACAATCATGTTTGCCTCCCTAATTATTATGTTGCTTTTATTGTTATTAATGCACCATCACCATCAGCAGTACCCTTAAATGGTAGGTCAATAAATACTCCACTATCTGTGTTTGTATGTGTATAACCTGTGTACTTTGCTGTTGGGATATCAAAGTCGAGCTTTGTACCTTCACCAATACTAATATTTACAGAAGCTCCACTTCTAAAATCTTGAATTGTATCTGTGACATTATCATCTAATAACGCTGATAAAGTTCCGGTCACTTCAATCATACCACCACGCATATAAGCAGAAGGTTCATGAGTTATTGAATTAACTGTTGTGTAGCCTACTCTTTGAGCCGGGTTACTTATTGTTACTTCAAAATTATTAATTACAACGTCATCGGCACCAATACTCATTGTCGTACAATCAAAAAATCCTTCTGTATAATCAACAGCGGTTGCGTCTGGTGATGTGCCCTCTGTTCCAATAACAGGTTGATAGCCACTAAAAAACGTACCAGAAGCAGTCAATCTTCCCCCGTTTACTGTTGGATTAAGTGTAAGTGTCAGCGTTTCTAATATTGAACTGTGCATTAATTTATCTTCGTCTGCATCTGGTGATGAAATAACAACACACGCATACTCACCTGTTGAAGAACCTTCTTCATACGCAACTGTTCCTTGATTTCCTGTGATTGCTACTGTACCGCTTGGACTATCATCTTCAGATACCAATTGAAGCAACATTTGAAGTGCTGCTTCGTTTTCAACTGCGTAGTCGCTAAACGACCATCTAAATACTCCGCCTTTGTATGTTGCGATATGGTCTGTCGGTCTTTGTACTCTTTGACCAGATCGTACTGCGTCAGCAAAGATTGAACCCGCAGAAGTGTCAATATCATTGATTTCTGGTGTTCTTATTTTATACAGCGTACCGGATACATCATTTGTGCCTAAAGCATCTGATTGTATTGAAACATAAGATTCAAATTGTTTTCCGGAATAGACTGTCTTGTCTAATGTTGCCATTATTTAGTTTCCTTTTTCTTTTTTATGATGTACCCGCCATCAACTAAATGTTTTGGTGGATTCTTAATTTCTACATCTTGACCATCTTCTAACTTTTCAGCAACTTCTTTTCCAAGACCTTGCCAATCGTTAATTGCAGAAAATGATTGAATTTTTTTACTAATTTTATACTTCATGTGTATATTTCCGTAACTGTGCAATTAAAAGACACGTTTGCTCTCCACACATCAAGATTATCTTCGTCTTGTTCGTAATTAACAGATTCAACACGTCCATCGTGATACTTATAAACACCAGACGGCTTATAATGTGAATTATTATGTATTAATCTTTTTAAATGCTCTGCTGTGCTTGTTAATTGCGTTTTAACGCTTCTGTATCCTCCACCCTTCATTAATGTATAAATAATATCTACTTCATACGCTCTCGATTGACCAGAAGCAAAATACTCAATCAATGAATCTTCTTGTGGATCAATTACAATCGATTGATTGCCTTTGTGTTCATCAATCACAGGAATTTGAAACTCTTTGCGAATAATATCTTGTAAGGATTCTATTACGTTTTCATAGACTACGTTTGCGTAGCTATCTGAATCATCTGTGCCTGTTGCAAAAGTTGTCCCTGTTACAGAAGTCCATATTTCATGCGATTCTGCCCAAAGTGGTGATTGTATGTTTAACGCCATTAAATTCTTTCAGCTTCAGCGTATTTGACTGCCATTGTTCTTGAATCAACTATACCACTAATCTCAAGTTCCCATTCATCGTTTATCGTATAGATACCGGGAGAAAAACGTACTTGCATACCATGACCTACGTCTTGATAGCCACCATCAATGACTTCTGCGTTTGTTGATTTATCAATCTTTAATCCTGTATCATCTTTGACAAACGTATCGTATTTTACAGTAGAAGCCGAGCCACTTGTAAAAGTTCCCGCTGTGCTAACAACAATCTTAATGACATCCCAATCAACTGAAGGTCTGCCCCTTACGTCTATTACACTACCTGTTGAGTTTGCATTAATAGATACTTCTCGTATTATACCAGAATGTTTTGCAAGTCCTTCGTCTTGTGATAAAGCAATTTGACCTGTGCGAACCATGTCCAAGTATCCTGTGCCTTCTGGATTCATAGCCATCGCCATAAGTTCATCGCCTTTTTCTTTGTCAAAAGGTCTGACAAGATCAGCACAAGCAATTATTGCCGTAGAACGCACGATTATTTCTGGGTAGTCATTACCTGTGGCACTTGCAGTTCCAACGCCTTTTCGGGGATATATTGGGACAGGTAACACGTTTCTACAAAGGTCACTTGCTTTTCGTACAGCTTCAACTTTTGTATCGTACCAATCTCTACCGGATTCTATTACTGAACTATTAAGAAGTGACGTTGAAAAATTTTCTAAAAAGAAACTTAACAACCCTGTGCTTGTGTTATAATTAAATTCTTTATTTGCATTTGGCGTATCTGTAACCGAAGTCATTTCTTCACCATTATAGAATAGTTGTGTAACATATCCGGCAGAATAAAGATAATATAAGTCTGTTGTTCCAGATGAAACCCAATCGCTTGGCACTACACGTCTTAAATTGTAGTTATTAATATCCGGAACAATATATTGCAAGTCTGTGTTTGTGTCGCAATATGTAGCTTCGTATGTACTCATGCTTTGTGTGTCCTGTCATTTAAATCATTAATATCGACAATCATTGGCTGATCCATATCTTTTATAATACTAATTAAATCAACCAAATCTCTAAAATACGCCTCCGGATTGTCTTGTAGTGTGTTCAAGTCAATTTCATTTGCTATCTCTTTGATGTGGCTTATGGTTTCGGGTACGTTCACACTCGTATCGCCCTTCTAAACCAACCAAACCAATACTTCTCTTGTGTTGGCTTTTTTATTACAATGTTGGCAAACTTTAAAACTCTGTACGCTCTTAATCTGTCTGGTTCTAAATTCTTCGATGCACTAATTGTTGCAACGCCTACTCTGCCATCTACTTTTATTTTATAGGTGTTCTTGCCATTACACGCCTGTTGTAATACTCTCGCAGCACCTCGCATACCAAAGTTCACAACCATATCAAAATATACTTCTCGTAATTGATTAGATAATTGGTCTGCCTTTGAAGGTGTCCAGTAATCTTCGTAATAAATCTGTCTGGCTTCTTTGCGTGTTAGGTTTTTAATATCTAAATCTGGATATGCCTTTTTAGATATACCCATATTAGTTTCACCACCCGGATCGTCTTTGTCGTTTACGTATCCGCCTTCAGATTCTAAAACATTATCAATTATTTCTTCGAAGGTCATTTCCAAGCTATCTTGAGTAATGCTCCCATTACGTCCAAAACTTCTTTCATTATTTTTTTTCGTTCTTCGTTGTCAAGTTTACCATCATCAGCATACGCCTCTTGAAGTGCTTTGAAAACGTCTTTCATTTCTGCAATCATTTTCTTGTATTTCATGCCAACAAATGTTGCACCACCGGCAACCATTATGCCCATAAGATACCAGAAATTTGTCCAATTGAACCAATCACTCATTATATTCTCCCTTTAAATAGATAAGAGATAAACCCGGCAAAGACAATACTTACAACTGAACCAACGCCTTTAATACTTGCCATACTGCCTTCTAACGCTCTAACACGACCATTCTGCAATTGAATCTCAAGTTTTGTATGCGTAGCCTCTTTATGAATTGCCTCCATTTTGGATTCAATCCTTGCAAGTCTATCTACAACGTCAAGCCGGTATTCATCTACTTTTGGTTTATTCACTTTTTTTCTTTTTTTGCTTTATCAGCTTTTTCTTTTTCACCGGTTTCATAACCATTGATTAAGAAATTAACTTCTGCGATTCTCATGTTAAGATTATCACGTTCTTTTTTTAGCTGTTTAATACGTTCTTCAAACATATTGCCTCCCTATTTATTACTCTTTTTCTTTTGCTGCTTTTTCTTTGTCAGCACGATTCTTATAATCGTCACGTGCTACAATTAATGCAATCAACTTATCTTCGTCTGCCGGTACTGAATCAACAGAATCATCAGCCATTAATTTAGGTATCCACTCTGCTGTCATTCTTTTCTTACAGTTAGCTACCTTGCCATCAATCGCACCTTTTACCCACTCTGCAACATCTATTAAATCATTTTTTAATACCGATTCTTCGGTTGTCGATAGTGTTCTTTTTGCTATATCCATTTTATATCCTTGTTTTATTTTATTTCAAATTAGTTATTTCGCTTAACAAGCTAAATATCCGCTAAACCTTGAAACTGCACTTACGTCTGATTGTTGTGTTCCACTTCCTTGTCTAATTGCTAAATGTACTGTATCACTTGCATCCATATCAACTAATTGAGAACCAGACAATGTTATATAGTCATTATCTTGTCCATAATCTGGGTCAACAATAGTATACTCATACGTGATATTACTTGTAACCACTTTTATAGAATAGTAAGAAGAGGCAGAATCAGCAGTAGTAACAACAATGTTATAATTTATCATATATTTTCCTGTAACAGGTGCAGTAAATGTATTACTTGCAAAATTACTACCTTGATCAAATCTATCAGTTCCACCGAATACAATAGTTACATCGCTTCCAACTGCAATATTGTCTTGCGAACCAGACATCGTAGCCATAAATGCGGGATTTTTAGGTGCTAAAAATGAACCATCTCCCATAATCTTTGCAGCAGTAACAGCATTATCACCTACAGTAAATACCATAGCTTGAGAAGCTGCAGTTGTATTATGATCATAATAAATATAACCTCTTTCAGTAGTTCCAGTCCTAAATGCTATTGCCGAATCTGATCCCGCGTTAGAATGAGCATCTATATTTAAATTTGCATGTCCCGCAGAATTAGATATAGTAGCATCGCCACCATTAACAGTTATATCACCTATAAAAGTAGTATTACCTCCATCATTAAAAGATGCAATATTATTTCCATCCCTATCTTGGATATTTACTTGGTCACCTAAAATATCAAAAGAGCCCGATGCGTTGTCGTGTTTTATTTTAGATACATTAGATGAGGTTGGTATTATATCTAAATCACCAAAAGATGTTGTTCCCGCAACAGTTAATGTACTTGCCATATCAACAGCACCATCAATATCAACCACATCAAGATTGGCAGTACCCGCTACATCGATTGCACCAGATATATCGAGCGTTGCAGCATCAACTTCACCGGTTACTGTGATTGAATCAACGAAAGCATCTTTCCATCTTACTCCTGTTGCTCCAAGATCAACATCGCTGTCTGCTTCTGGCCCAAATATATTATCAGCAACATAGACTTGCTCTGTGTTGTTAGCGTAGAAATGAATCTCGTTTGCTGTTTCAAAGTCAATCTTCGTTTCATCATCTTCACCTATTTTAATGTCGGCTGCTAATAATGAAGTAATAGTTGTCTGTGCTGCACCTAAAACAAAGTCTAACGTGTTATCGCCATCTTCATAAGTAACTGCGACACCTGTTTCAGTATTTGAGCCTACCATTGCACCAACTGTATCAGCAATAAATTCGTCTAATGCTGTTCCATCGACTGTGTAAGCATCGGCTTCAAGTGTACCATCAATATCAGCGTTACCACTTATGTCAAGCGTTGCAGCGTCTAATTCACCAGATATGGTGATATTAGTTCCGCCTGTCATTGCTCCGTCCATTGCAACTGCACCATTTATATCAATAGTCGTTGCGTTTATTTCTATTTCTGTATCAGAAACCAAATCAAGTACACCATCTGCTGATTGATGTATATAAGTTCCTGTATCACCAAATTCTAAACGATTGGTGCTTGACATCATCAATGCATCTGTTGCAATTGTGAAGCCAAAAGTTGTTCCGTTGTCACCATCTTTGATAGCGACATGAGTTGTTGTGTTACCGCCTCCATCACGATCAACGTGTAAAAGTTGCTCGTAACTTGATGCGATGCTCTGTGCGCCTAAAGCTGCCATAATATTCTCCTTAAATTATATTCTGCCACTTGCGTTCTTCATTCGTCCAAGTGTCGTTAATGCTACGCCATAAATCCCTCGCCAAACGTGCTGTCTGGTTAGGTACATTTAAGACGGCTAATCCTAATTTTAACATTATCCTACGTATGCGATACACGCACCCGATGCTAATGTAAATCCTGTAAATCTTCCATAAATTGTCATTCCTTGTGGGAATGTTTCGCCATCAATTGCAGCACCACCATCGGCATCTATTAACGTGCCTGTGCCTGTATCGTCTGGAAACAATTGTTCTGTTTCAGCGACAAGTCCCCCGCTACCAGAAGCAAATACTGTATCTTCTGTAAATTGAATTGCGATAAATACTCCAGAACCCGCACCACAAGTGACTGCGGTTGTGCCGTTTACAAATATTGAACCGGCTTGTCCCATCGCTAAATTTTGAGCTTCTACAACTCCATATTCTCTCATTGACATATTGTTTCTCCTTTAAATGCCTTGCCGAGCGGTCATTCTCATGGGCATATTGGTTAAATTATTTATCTTTTTTATCTTTTTTTGCTTTTTTTGGCTCTGGCTTACTTCCGTCTGCATTACATTCTTCAAATCTATCTTCAAGAGATTTAATGTCATGTATTCTTTCGTTGTATTCAACAATTACGCCATTAGGCTTTTTAAAATATTTATTCATAATAAACTCCTTTGCGATTAGGCGGGATTGCTCCCGCCCATCACGTTTTTAGTTAATTAATAACTAATTATGAGACATCAGATAAAATATAGACACCATAAGCATCTTTTACTTCAACTTGTCCCCAGAACCCTGTACAGACATACTTTGTCATACGTTCTGATTCTTCTCTTTGTGTACGTACTCGGAATAAACCTTCAGCACCAACACCAAGACCGATTGCACCTTTACTAAATGCAAAACCGGCTGCGTCTCCGCCAGAACTGACATCTTCATCAGTTTGGTCTGACCAATACACGTTAAATCCGGCGATGCTTCCAACAAATCCTGTTTGGAAAGCTTCTTCGCCTTTTGCGCCCATCATTCCAACCGGACGTGCAGTTGCAGTATCGGTTGTACTTGAACCCGCAGTATCTAATGCGGTGTTATGTAGTAAGGAGATAATTCCTTTTCCACCCCAAACCTGTTTTGGTGAAAGTACCAAATTGTAAGGCATAGGTGCTCCGGCTGCTCTCAATTGACGCATTGAGCCAAATATATGAGATAAAGCCAAAGAGCTACCCGCTCCACATTCAGTTTGTGAAAAGGTCTTACCAAGTTCTACAAGATCGTCATCAAGTTTTGCAGCTACTGCATTACCGAGTGCCGGCCCTGCTTGTCCTTCAACATCATCGCCAGAACCCATCATTACGAGGTCACTTACTTGTGATTCGATAACGTGTTCAGAGATTGTTGCAGTACGTGCAGCAGTTGTTATTGCCACCGCAGTTGTTGCTGTTGCTTGTGTAGCAGCAGTTACATTACCAGAGGTAAGTTTTGTCCAATCAGAAAATTGAACGTGATTTGATCCTCTTGCTGCTTGTTTTACAGTTACAAGTGGATACATTACATTACTATGATTAAACGCTATGACTGCGTCACCAATGGTTCTTCCCAGACCACCGGCAGCAGTTGACGTATTCGTTAAAGCCATGAGCTTAACTCCTTTTTAATTTATTTAAAAGTTTAGTCATCATACGGCTTCTTCAACGTCCCCGGCCCAAATCCACTAAAAACACCAACGCTTTCTGGTTTCTTGCCCTTTTGTACTCGCTCCCCACGTTCTTCATGAATATCAAGATATTCGTCATACGTGACAGAAGAACCTTTATAAGTACAATCAATGTCCTTCCCTCCATCTACTGTTTTATGTTGAAGGTCATTATTAGGATCAAGTTTGTCTTTGAATATATTACCCGCCATAACCAATCTTTATATTTCCAGAGTT
>Ga0209634_1001373_pt1 | contig 17761 bp, 17 predicted proteins | sample LinPmetageLP40_FD_184043 | JGI IMG/M metagenome (GOLD analysis project Ga0209634, IMG submission 184043) | Marine viral communities from the Pacific Ocean - LP-40 (SPAdes) (version 2) | ecosystem: Environmental > Aquatic > Marine > Oceanic | place: Pacific Ocean | collected 2010-08-26
TGTCCCCTTAAACATATACGACATATCAGTAACGTTTTGTGTATCCCAATCACCTATAGACTGTTTAAAATTAGATTCTAAGTATTTAGATTTAGTTCTATTAAAAGCAGCAAACATCCCCAACATATCAGTAACGTTTTGTGTATTCCAATAACCTATAGGCTGGTTAAATTGACTTGCCCTATTAAACATCCCTCGCATAGTAGTAACCTTAGAGGTATCCCACTCACCTATTGGTTGGTTGAATTGACTTGCCCCATTGAACATCGCTGACATCATAGTAACGTTTTGTGTATCCCAATCACCTATAGGCTGATTAAAATTAGATTCTAAGTATTTAGTTCCATCCCCAGCACTAAACATATACGACATATTAGTAACCTTAGAGGTATCCCAATCACCTATATTTCCGTAATCTTTAGATTCGATAACAACACCTAAAAAGCAACTCTGTAAATTGGTGTTGTTTAGAATCATTGGTGTGTCTTTAGTAACTATCTTTCCGTTAAACTGTCTAAAAATACCATTATACGTTAGTTGGTTTGTAGCATTATCACTACCTGGTTGGTATTGAGGTATCAAACTATTTCTACTCAATGGTATACCTCCCCATTGTATGATAGTTACATTTTTTTCACTAAAGCCTGTTTGGTAAAAGTTTAAACCATCGTCTGTGGCGCCGTTGTCTATAAAACTAAATTGAACTGTTACTTGATTATCTTTTTGCGAAGATTCTAATTTAGTGAAACTGTTATCTGAATTAATGATAGGTAACGTTTGACCATCCCATTTTGAGATTTCAAAAATAAAAATACCTTCTATACTCATTATATAATAAATATAGAAAATATTTAATTTGTGAAATTTAAATTTACTATTTCTGTTTAAGATGGAAAATAAAGTCTTTTCGAATAGTCAATTATTTCTTGTTTTAGTTTAATAATTTCTCTATCTTTATCTATATCCCGTAAAAAATCTTTTATTTTTTTTCCAAAAATTAATTGTCTAGACCTACTAATTTCAACACATTTTTTTAACCATAAACATAACTTATCCCATCCCTCTTTAGGCATTCTTCGTGTAGTCATACACGAAGTCCCTATTCTTATTCCACTAGGAGATAATGCTGATTTATCGCCATATACAGTGTTTTTATTTAATGATATATTTACAGCGTCACATATATGTTCCATTTTACTTCCTGTAATACCAAAATTACTTAAATCTATTAATAAAATATGATTATCAGTTCCATCTGTTGATAATTGAAATCCTAAATCAGTCAATTTTTTAGCTAAATATTTGGCATTTTCTCTTACTTTAAGAATATAGTTTTTAAACTGAGGTTCCATTACTTCTTTGAACTGCGTTGCTAAAGCTGCTATTTGATGATTATGTGGACCACCTTGTAAAGATGGAAAACCAGATTCATCAATTTTAGTAGCTAATTTATCTGTTTTTTTTGCAAATATCATTCCACTTCGGGGACCTCTAAGAGTTTTGTGTGGTGTAGATGTTACTATATCACAATACTTGAATGGATCATTCATTACACCTGTAGATACGAATCCACTTATATGAGCAATATCAGCCATAAGATATGCTTTAACTTTATCTGAAATCTTTCTGAATACATCATATTTTATATCTCTGGGATAGGCACTTGCTCCACAAATTATTAATTTAGGTTTATAATTAATAGCAATTCTTTCTAATTCCTTGTAATCAATATAACCTGTTTCATCAATATGATATGATTTTGAATTAAAATATGTACTACTTGCACTTATTTTTTTTATTTCAGTTTTAAAGCCATGCGTTAAATGTCCGCCACTGAATAGATCTAAACACATAATTTTATCGCTTGGTTTCAATATAGCATTATATACGGAAAAATTTGCACTACTACCAGAATAAGGTTGAACGTTGACATGCCAATCATTCGAATCTAAGTTAAATGCCTTTAATGCTCGGGTTTCACACAAGTTTTCTATTTTATCTATTTCTTCATTTCCTCCATAGTATCTCCTTCCAGTTCTACCTTCTGAATATTTATTTGTTAATACACTACCTAAACATTCTAATACCGGTTGGCTTGTAAAATTCTCAGATGCTATAAGTTCAATGTTTTCTATTTGTCGTTTTCTCTCATTTTCAATTAAATTAAATAATTCAGGATCATGTTCTGATAATCCTATTGTCATTTTTTAAAATAAAATGATATAATTTAATCGTAAATTTAACCAAACAGAATAGTATTATACACATCCCCTTTAAATTTTTTTAGGTAAGTTATTGAAGTTTCTTTATCAATATCAAACAATTTTGAAATATAACCTATATATTTTTTACCAGAACTTAATCTGTAATCTTTTACTATTGGTTTATAAATATGTAATTCACCTAATTTATATTCTATATCTAAGTTAGCAAAATTTGTATGTTGTCTATATATTGGTTTAAATTGTTCGAGGGTCTGTTTAGTTTGTATAATCTGCATAACTTCAGAAAATAATTCATCTTTATTATTTATTAAATTATTAAATATTCGATTAATATGAGTATCATTATATAAAGTGTTGTCAAACATATTATTGTTATATTTTTATTTGGCATTATATAGTCAAATTAATAAGATATAGATATAAAATTATTTATATCTATATTTTAATGATTGTAATATTATAGTAAAAAAAATTGATAAATTAATCTCCTCAAAAAATCATGTAACTTCTGGAAATGAATAGTTCTTTAGTTGAAAAATGTTTTGAACGGATTAGTAGTCAAAAAAACAACAATATTTTTGAAAAACTACCTAAACATCTATATGACCAATATGTTGATTATTTAACTGTTGGAAATTTTAATCTATGGAAAGATAATATTAAAGCTGTAAATCTTGAAATAAATATAGAAGATATAGAAGTAAATTATGATATGTATTTTGATGAGCCTACGTATCATATATTTATAAAAAAAAAAATAGAAGATGACTATAATGATTATGAAGAAGAAATAGACGATTTTGAAAAAGAATTTATCTTGTTCCATGAGTTTCAAGATGAAACAGGATTATATGATTATTACTATGATATTGCTGAAAAGAGAAATTTAATTGATAAAGAATGTGTTTTAGCTGATATGTAATAAGTCAATTTATGTTTCTTTATAAATATCAATTTAGATATAAATAATAAATTGATTTAAATTCGTTAATTTTAATGACCATTAAAGAGTCTGTATTCCTGATACTACTATCAATATAAAACTTACACCTATTAATATATGCATTTTTTGTAAATCTAACTTAATGTTAGAAAAACCTAAACCTGAACCTAATAATAATAATATTGTCGCTAATACTACAGCAATTGTTGTAGATCTATCGATATATTATGTATATATATATATATATATATATATATTTTCTTATATATAATTTTTCTTATTCAATATATTTTCACTTTGATAATTTTTTTCAGCATTTTTTAACAAATTGTTTAGTAAAATTATTTCATCCTGTTGACTACGAATAATACGATATGCTAATGAAATCATAAAATCACTTTTAGTATTTTTCAATAATTTTTTACTCATATCAACGGCTACTTGATGATAGGAATCCATATGTTCAATATACATTTTATCATCTAATTTCATATGCTTAATATGTTCCATGTGTTTTTTGGGGTCAAAAAAATGGGGGTCACAATAAGTATCAGAAATTTCTAATGTATTAGGCTTTATTAAATCTGATACAGTTTCTAAATAATTATTATTCATTTTGAAATCTGAACTAATATTTTGGGGTAATTTTTTGATAAAATATTTCATTAAATCAATTTCATAATTTTGAACCCATATTAGTTTACGTAATAAATGCTGCATGAACGGGTTTTTAGTTTTTTTTTGCAGTAATTTACTTATATCTACAGCAACTTGATGATGAGGAATCATATGATTTAAATATTCTACATCAGTTAAATCATCTTCACATGGACCTTTTTGATAAGTAACAAAGCTTTCAGTATTTATATTTAAACTATACAAAATTAGGACTATTAAAAAAAATAGCAAAAAATACATTTATATATACATATATTTTAAATAAAACTAACATTTTTAGTTTCACATTCATACGATTTATACAATTTATTAACTAATTCACCTTTTCCCTGAACTATTACTTTTTTAGTATTATAATATGTATCGCCTTTAACAACCACTTCTATATAATGACCTTTTCCAACACCTACAAATAAAACTAACTTTTTATTTTTACCATAATTAAGCATTCTACTCGAGGCTATTAAGCCTTTAAAGATATAAGTGTCTTTACTTTTGAAAAAGTAACAATTTTCATAAAAGTCTGGAGTAACCATATTCCAATAACCTTTATCTTGTAATAATTCTAAATTGTCCCTATCAAGTATAGATTTATCTTTTTTTTTTTGATAAATAGAACGATTTGTATCATCTTTTTTTAAAACTACATCATGACATCGCGCTTCATAAAGATGGACCCATTTCCGATAGCAACTCTTTACATTTTTAAGTGTGGATATCCAAAATTTTTTTGGATTGTTTGCTTTTTCATACGCCAATTGCCATACCAATTGAGCATAAGAAATTGCATGGGCTTTACAAAATCCGTATTGTCTTAAATTGCTTAAAATTCTTTTAATTTTTTTAGTATAATAAGGTCCTTTAGGTTTCAAAAATTCTTCTATCATCTCTATAGCTGATTTATCATCTTTACAAAATCCACGACGTAATTTATCAGCAATATCTTCATCGCAGTTCATAATTCTAGAGAGCATGAATATAACATCGTCATCAAATACAATATTATGTTTTTTATATTCTCCTAATTCAAATTCACGTTTGGCATCTTTAGCAGCTGGACGAATAATAGCTAAACATATAGCAAGGTCCATAATAGTTTTAGGCTTTATAAGTAATATAGCTTTTCGCATTAATGGGGTTTCTGCCAAAGTGATTCCTATATTGTCTGCATTTTCAAGTAGTTCTATTGTTTTAGGATCACCTAATCTCTGATTAAAATCAATGTCGGAAAAATTACAACAATAGTGTAATTGCGATAATCCGCGTGACGATAATATATCTATTTTAAAATTTTTATTTTTAGACACACTATTTTTATTTAAATTTACCTGTTGCAAAATACTTTTATGATTATTCAATACAATATCTTCAGGTATTCCTTTTGGAAAATAAATTATACCACCACAATGTAAAGAAAACCCTCTAAAATTACCTTCTAGATTTTTTGCAGTTGCTAATATCTTCTTTTTTAATCCCATATCTAATGATTTTAGTTCTCTGTTTATATCATATTTAGATATAAATTTCCGTATACCATTAATCCTAAATGCCTCTCTTAAGGCTGACTTTTCATGATAGTAGTTATGATTACTTATTCTGGCAACCCGATTACCCCATCTTTGAAACAATTTTAGAAACACTTCATCTCTTAAATAATGAGGAAAATCAAAGTCTATATCTGGTAAATTGTTTCTATATTTATTCAGAAATCTCGCAAATGAAATATTATATTTTATTGGGTCTATATGACTTATACCTATAAGATAACATATTAAGCTTGAACCACAAGAACCTCTTGTAATATGTGGTATATTTTTTGTTAGATCTAATATTTCTATTCCCCTAAGAATATTCTCGAATAAATTTTTATCTATTACGAGTTGTAATTCATGATCTAAACGTTTTTGGTATTTTAGATTATCAGGATATTCTCTCCTAAAATATTTACAGATTTCAGTCTTTGTATATCGTTTCCCTAATTCCGATTCTTTTTCTAAAGCTATATGATTATTTTTTATCATATCTAAAAAATTTATAGAATATTTTGATGATAAATTTGTATAACTATCGTATTTGTATTTCCAAGGAAATATATTTGTTAATTGCAAGTAATATTGTATTCGATTACAAACTTCAATAGTGCTTTTAGCCATTAAATCAATTACTAATCCATATTTTTTTTTATTTTTACTATCATGCCTGAGCACTCTTCCCATACATTGAATAAATACTCTATTACTACGTTTCTCAACTTTATCCATAAATATACAACCATCTAAGTTGGGTATATCGGAACCTTCGCGATGTTTAACAGCACAAAACATTATAGATTTTGATTTTGTGTTATAGAAATACTCGTAATCTTTATAATTTTTCACTTTATCAGAATTACGATTTATAGAATTAAAATCAATACATAAATCATAGTCTTGAAAATATTCTGACCATGAATCTACAAGAGCTAAACATTCATCAATGATACCACACCATACAATTATTTTTTTATATGGTAATTTATCTATTTCAGTTTTTAAAATATCTATTAATAGTTTGGTTTTTGGAAAATTATTACCCTTTATCCACATTATTTTAGGTGGCACAATAACATTATCTAAAAAAGCATCATATATAGAATATTTTGATAGGATTTTATCTAAAGGAGAAATCAATTCAGGTGTAGCAGAGAATCCAATAACTTTACTCTGTGTATTTTCTTGAAGCCATTTATAAAATTTTTTTGTCGTTTCATTTTCTATACTGTGGCATTCGTCGTGTATAACTAATCCAACATTATTTTTAATAGATTTATATCGTTCTTTTGTAGTCAAAAAAGACCTATTGATAATACATAAATAGGGTTTACCCCAAAATTTGGCGCTGTTTAAAGAATCATACCAATTGGTATTTTTCTCATTAACAAAGTCTAATACGTTAAATTTTTTAATAATTTCATTAAATCCTCTATCTATTAATGTCTTTTTATTAAATTGTTGTTTAAGTATATCTTTTCTTTCACATATCCAAAATACATTATTTTTTGGATAAATTTTATGATACTTTTCTAATAATATAGCTGCTATCCATGATTTACCAGAACCAGTAGCGTGGTAATGAATTCCAGACTCAAAGTTATTGTTTACGGATATTTCTAATGCATTTTTTTGATTTTTTCTAAGAGAACGGGACATCTTAACTTCAAAGTGTGTAATAAAAAAATATCAATTTTAAATTTAATTTAAATTATGAAATTGTATAACCAAATTTTATTAATTATATTTAATTCAAAATAATTTATATCCTTTCAATTTTAAAGCTTATAAAAATACAACAAATTAATAGTTTATTAAGTAACTTATTTTAAATCAAGTTCTAAATTATTAAGGGACGCTTGATATATTTGATGAACAATATCTGCATCTATTTCAGGATTAGTTTTACACTTTCCACTCCAACAATTATATTTAGGAAATTTTCTCCATAAGAAATCTGGGTGATTATCACTAATCCATCCTTCTGTTTTTTGTTTAATTGTTCCTATGTTGGATATTTTTTTAGTAACTTCTATGATATAACCCCATAATTCTAAATTTTTTTCTGGATATGCTGAACTAGATATTATAAATTTTAAATAGGTAGTATTTTTATCAAAACTGTGGTTTTTTGGATGCACTAAATGACAACTAACTTCAACGCGGTCATAAGGGTAATTCCAAACAGCACTTCCATTATCTATATCCATAGCAAATGCTTCGGGCGAAGAACATATAATTTTTAGCATTTGTAATAAATCGCTGGGATAAGGTTCTGATTTAGCACTATCATTATCATTATCTTTATCTATAGAATTATTTCTTTTACCTAGAAAAATAGATATATTATTTTTAATTGTGTTATCACAAGCTACAATCAGCAACATTTCAATATCTTTTGGTTTAAATTCAATAACTTTATTATTATACGAAACATTAACAGAATTGGGTGGATATTTATATAAACAAGACAATATAGTTGCTTTATCACAAAAACCAGCCCAATTAGCATCACTTTTTTTAGAATCATGTGGACGAAAATGAAATTTTTTTTGATAATCTATAGATTTAGTTCCGAATAGTTTGTCATATTTATCTAGACCACCTGATTCACAATAAAGGTTATTAAAATATGGATTACGACTTTCTTTCATTGGCCACCAATGATATTTGTATAAAGGATAGTCTGATTTCCAATCAAGTAAAATGTTTGTTTTATCATTCTCTATTTTATTTGTTTTAGAACAAGATGAACCCATTACTTCTATAAAATTACAGATTTATTTCTTATATCAAATTTTATAATTTAATAAATTAAGTTTGTATATTTGTATACATATATCCTTCTATCGTTTTTGAACCTAATTATGCTTAATGATGAAAATAAAATTAGTAAAAAAAATTTGTTTGTTTATCATTTATAAAAAGAAATTTAATCAATATGGATATATTGCTCAATTTTGCTAAAAGATTTCAATGCTCATATGCTAAATCTAATAAAGATAAGAAGTCTCTCTTTGAACAAAATACGATGGATGATATGATTAAATTTTTTGAGGATACTGATACTATAGTTGATTGTGGGATGGCTACAACTGGATTAGTCGTAATGTATTTGCATAGTTTAATTAATCCAACCCAATTAGATGATATTACCAGACTTTTAATTGATCCAAAAATCAAGGATGAACATTTTTTTACTATTCCTACTGATGGTGTAGTAGATAAAAATATGCTCTTAAGAATATTACCTAAAGAAGAAGTTGTCTCAGGTTCTAAAATAAAAATTCAATATTTTAGAACCAATTATTTGCAAGACAAACTATTAAAATTAAATCTTGGTTGGTCATCAACATCATGGGGCATGTGGTGTATAGAATTAGAACATGCAATTAAAGTTATTCCTGATGAATTTCTATACTGTGATAAGAGTAGTTATGATGATGAAACATTATATCTATTCTTTAATGGCAAAGATGCTAGGTTTAAGTATAATTGGGTAGTAGGTTCCAAAGCCGATATTAAGGAAGTCACCTATAATACTTGTATGAGAGATTTAAATAGTTATTTGGAAGGGTTTAAGCCAACTACAATAAAACCAAATTCACTAAAAGAAAAAGATATATTAGATAACGTGTCTAAAAGTTTATTAAATACACATAGAGCCATTATTCAAAGTAGTCCAGAAATCCTCGATATCCAAATACAACCTATACATACTCATATCATAGATTTGGACCTGGACCTAAATAAAATCGTATCATATTTAACCGGTTATGTTAATAGACTTATGGTTATAAAGTGATATAACATATAAGTGTTTTTTAGTCAGATTCAATATTTTCTATTAATGGGTAAAAAATTAGACTATTCTGGGTTTAAAAGCTGGATTATAGTCTATAGACCATTCTAATAAATATAGGATTATAATGATTTTTGGAACCATGGTAAAATTTTTTTTGAAAAAAAAATTTGATTGTTTTTTTTAGAAAAAAAAATAAGTAATTCAACCATATCCATCATGGGAGCTGCTCAATCATCTCAAGAAATGCAAGATATCGTAGACGGTCTTCAGAATCCACTCATTAATAAGCAAACCAATTCTGAAAATAGTGTTCCAGAAAAAGATAGTTTGGATGATATTATTCCAGACAATCCTGGAGTAGTTAATGTTCTTGTAGACTTTTCTACAACTATTCTTAGCACTGTGCTCTACATCGTTACCTACCCTTTCCAAAGGAAAACTACAAGGAAAAAGATTAAAGTAGTCAATTGGAATCTTTTGGCAGATGGTCTGGCTGATGATGGCTTTGTCACCCCTATTACCCTACCTGCTACAAGAGAGTTTGAACAAAATGTTCTAACACTTACTGATAGCAAGAAGACTATCAATGGTTTTGAAAAACTAGACAACGCTGGAGATATGGTCGAGTCTTGGAAGAATGACCATCCAGAGTTTGCTAAATATCAAGACAAACTTTTGGAACTGTTGGTTTGGCACACAGATGCGGCGGCCGATTTCGACAAGTGTTCGTCCAGGGATGACATGGACCATTACATCAAAAATGTAGCCTATCCTGGGCGTGGTCCGGTGTTTACCAAAACTCTTGAACTTATGAAACCAGATATTATTACTATGGAGGAAATGGACAAGTATCAATATTTCTTGGAAAATCTATCAGGCTACACATCAGCCATTTCTGATGATTCCCAATATCAACGGGTTAAGTTCTCCTCTGTGGGAAAGTCTAGGGGAGAAATGGTTGCGATTTCCAGCACGGATGACTACGAAGCCTATATGGCTCAGAAAACGCATGCTTTCATGCCTAAATTAAATTCAAATGCTTATTCCTTCAATAATAATAGGACCCAAATTCCTAAGTTGGAAGCTGAACAATCTGAGGCTATTGGGAAAGCAAATTCAAACCCAGATGAGCCTGATAATGATGGGTCGTGTATCTTTTGGAACAAGGAAAAATACAATTGCCAAGAGATTGATTACCATCGATTCCATCCAGACTATGAACTTAAGAAAGGTATTTATAAGTCTGCTGGTGTAGTTTATGCGCGACTTGTCGACAAGAGTGATGGGACTATCCTACACGTTTTCTCTACACATCTCACGAGTGGTAACAAACCAGCTGATGAAGTGGAGCGAGTTAAGGAAATTTCTTCTACAATGGAATTTATTAAGTCCAAGACAACAGATGGATACGTTATTTTGGGTATGGATGGGAATTCTTACCAAGGTTTTTGCAATGGCGAGTTTGATGTTCAGACAAATATGTATTCTAATTTGAAGGCTTATGGACTCAAAAACTACGACCCAGTTCAACCAGATGATGAACGATATATTACTTGGTCAGTAAATAAGATTCGTGGAATTTTCTCTGGTCAAATTAAGAAGATTGGTGATTACCAACTTGACCGAATTGACTACATTGCAACCAATGGAAATCTGGTTCAGGTCGAAGATAGTGACCAGATGAAGCAGGAAACTAAAGCCAGGACAGTCCGTTATGGTCAGGATATTACTGATAGTCAGAAGAAAGAAATTTATGGAAAGATGCTACCTAATATGCTGAATCCTAGTGACCATTTGCCTTGTGTGGCATCGTTTGAGCTTCAATAATGATATGGGTATTTAAAAACTAAATAAATTATTTTTTTTTTAATTTATTTAGATTTAAACATAAATTAAGATTTATTTATAAGATGAATTCAACACATATACATCATGGTCATATGCAGGAATATTTTGGCTGGGTAGGAAATTGTATTTTTATTTTTGCCCAAATATTTCAAATAGTTCACACTTTTAAAATAAAAAAAACAGAAGATTTATCTTATGGATTGGAAATTTTATGGATAATTGGAAATGTGATGTACACTACGTTTGGTATTTTAGATAAATCTATGGCGATGTTTTTAGGAAATTTTATAACTCTGATTTGCTCTATAATACAACTAATACAAAAAATATATTATGATAAAAAAAATAAATCTAAATCAGGTTATAATGTAATTAATTAATTATTTTTTAAACAACTTTCACCATATTCTTGTTTAGAAAATGATGGCTGTAGATTATGGACCTCATCAAATAGACTATCACGGTGTTCATCTAATTCTAATTTTATAGTAGTATATGTTTCTCTATCCAAATCACTTAATCGAGATTTCATTTTCTCAATATGATTTTGAGCTAAAAACATTTTCTCCATAGTTGCCCCCAATTGGTTAGGTAACCACGTAGTAATAGGGGTTCCTCCTGTAGCAACTGGATGGTCTGTGTTTTTAATGATATATCTTTTGGTAAGGTTCCAATGTTTTTTTCTAAAAATCCTAATTAAATTAAGATTTTTGTAGTAAGCTAGGGAACAATTTGGGTCCATAAAAATCTTTTCAATTAAACCAACAGTTTTAGACATCTTTAAATTGTATTCAATATAGTCTTGGTGGTCTTTGGGTCGGTATTCTCTCAGTTGATAGAGATATTCAGTTAATTTATTTTGGGGATAAGTAACTTGGAATAGATTATCTACACATGGGATAATTGAGTCTTGGGCACCAGTTTCTCCCCTAAAACTAAAATCTTTATACACATTATCACCCAAATCAAAGCGGATTGTTTCATCTGGATACATTTCCTGGTTACCTTTTTGTCCCATTATAAATGTTCTGAAAGAAAGATAGTCTGATTTATTTGAGGCTTTCCACATAGTTTGTAGAGTTTCAATAATTTTATTCATTATAGAATAATGTCTATTTAGGAAATGGGCCAAATCATTGTAGTCATTTTGGGAAGCCGATTTAAGGATTTTTTGTTGGATATCTAGTAATTCACCGGTATAAGAAACCATAGCAACATGAACATTGATAAATCCACTCTCACTGGAAGAACCATTAAACATTCGACATGTTTCGTAAGAATCGTATTTTCCTGGGTCTAGTTCTGGTGATTTTAAAACAGCGTTATTCAGACCATACCCATAAGCGTAGTCTAACCAAGGAAAAACATCTAATTTTTCCGACAATTGTAATAGGGGAATTGCAAGATTTTTAGGTAGCTCTGTTCTGGCTTTTCCATATTTACCATCCTTTAAATCATTATGTGATGGTTCGAGCGAATACGCAGAAGCCATAAAACAATAGTCACGAAATAATGCACCAATAATCTGAGTGGAGATTTGACCTTCAAAATTATAGAGCGGTAATTGATTTTCTATAGTATGCTTTATGGTTTTTTCAGCAATAAGACTGTCAGGATTACTAATTTTCATCTTATCTAAAATAGAGTTAATCGTATTAAACTGATAAGGTAGTTTCTTGAGCGGTTGAATTTTGGGTAAAAAGCCGTTTTTACCTGGTATACAAGCAAATAGACTTTTATGATTTGGAATCCAATCTGTAAACATTTTATAATTTCATTAAAAAAAAAGATAAAAAAAATCAAATTTTAATATCATCAATCCGTAACACGTATTGAATTCCGTAACACGTATTAGATAATTAAATTAAATATTTTTATATATATAATGGAATGGAATAATTACAAATCTTTAGAAGCAGGTAATGATAAATATGGAAATGATAGATTAAAATTGGCGATTCATCTTAAAAATAAAGTTTTAAATGAAATATCAAATCCCTGGTTTATAGAAAACGGAACATTATTAGGAGCCTATAGGGATGGTAAATTTATACCACATGATGATGATTTTGATATAGGTATATTAATAGAAGATATGTCAGAAATCAAAACGATTAAAAAGGCTATAGATAATTCGCTTCCGAATTATTATCATAGTAGAATTGTTGATACTTATTGTAATAAAATAGAAATATTTGATCCAGCATTCGGGAATTACATTCTTAAAGGTCCCGAATATAATGGGGCAAATTATCATTTTATTACAGTTGATATACAATTTTATCTAAGACAGGAAAATGAAAAATATAGATGCTTATACAATATCAGTCCTAATAAAGTTATTGTAGATAAAAATATAATAATACCTTTAGGTAAAATTAAATTAGAAAATGAGTATTTTAATTGTCCTGGTCAAATAGTTGATTTTTTAAAATTAAATTATGGAAGTATAGAAGCAGGAGCTAAATATGATAAAAATACAGGATTATATCATTTAGAAAATCAATGATAAAAAATTGATTTGATAATCATTTATTTATAATTCAAAAAAATGTTTCTTAAAAAATTTGTTCAACCTGGGCATAAGTATATTCGTTACATTAACACCAATGTATTCAATACTCAGACTATTCATTTGTATAATCGTGAAGAGGAAATAGTGAAAAATACCAAAAAAAATAAGGACAATATTGAATTGGGTTTTAAAGGTGTAAACAGCATAGGTGTTATAGGTTGGGGTTCTCAAGCTCCAGCACAGGCATTAAACATTCGTGATTCTCTAAAAAATACTTATATCGATGTTAATGTAGGATTAAGACATAATTCTAAATCGGTTGATGATGTTGAAAAAAATGGATTCAAGATTGAAAACAATCAGTTAGGAGAGATGTATGATGTTGTTCGCAAATCAGATATGATTTTATATTTAGTTTCCGATTCCGCTCAAGTTGAAACTTACAATGAACTATTTAAGCATATAAAACCTGGTGCAACATTGGGTTTATCACATGGGTTTTTGTTAGGCCATTTTGATGCTCATAATATAAAGTTTCCTGATAATATAAACGTTGTAATGGTGGCACCTAAAGGTATGGGTCCAACAGTAAGGGAAAAATACTTGGAGGGTTCTGGAATTAATTCTAGTTTTGCGGTGCTTCAAGATGTTAATGGTAAGGCAACAGAAAATGCTTTGGCTTGGGCATTGAGTATTGGTTCGCCTTATGTTTTTGAAACTGATATGCGAAAAGAGTATATTTCTGACATTTTTGGTGAGCGGGGTATTCTCTTAGGGGGTATTTATGGAATAAGTGAATATCTATTTAGAGAATATAATAATATGTGTAAAACAAAAAAACAATCCTATGAAAAGAGTGCTTTTAATATAACAGGAACCATAAATAGATATATTAAAAGTTATGGTTTATTAGATGTTTACAAAAATATGGATTTTGAGGATAAAAAAATATTCAGCAATGTTTATACCAATACATATTATGTCGCGAAAGAAATATTACAAGAGATTTATGATGAAGTCTATTCCGGAAACGAAATTAATAGTGTAGTTTTGGCATCTAAAAGGTTTAATAAATATCCTATTGGTAAAATTGATACTACTGATATGTGGAGAATTGAGAAGAATCACCGCAATGATTTTTATGAACATCGAATTCAACCAGAAACAGCCGGTATTTACATTGCAACTATGATGGCACAAATTGATATTCTAATAGAAAATGGTCATAACATTTCCGAAATTGTGAATGAATCGGTTATTGAAGCGACCGATTCACTTAACCCATATCTATATAGTGAGGGTATATCTCATATGATAGATAATTGTTCAATTACAGCGAGATTGGGTGCTAGAAAATGGGGTCCTAGATTTGATTATCAATTGTCTCAGAATAATGTTCTTAGAAATTCTATATATACACCCTCACAAGGAATGCCAGATAAAAAAAAATTGCATCAAGCTTATATATTAATGGAGAAATTTAATCAGCATCCCATACATAAATGTATTGAAACTATTAAAAATTTATAATAACCAATTTTCTGGTAAAACCGCATATTCATAATAATATCCATTGTGACTTTCTTCTAATGTATATTTAATGTTTACACCATTATCGCTAGTAGGTTTGTAATAATGAGACTGTAAAATTTTGGAATTTTTTCCTTTGTTTTCGATAATCATTGCAACATGACCTTGGTCTTCATAATTTCGATAATTTCTTACTAGTAATGTTCCTATATGATAATTGTAATTTATATCGATAGGAATTGATTTTTTTTTGTATACATATTCATAATCAGGCGTGCCACCCATTTCAAATTGTGAACGGGCAGGAATGGGTTTTCCAGAAAATCTAAGAATCAAGTTAATCAATCCAGCACAATTACATGATGTAATTTTATCTTTTTTTGGAACTGGCCCATTTTCAGCCCACATAGGTTCCTTTTTTTCACAAGGTCCTCCTCTCCATAATTTATAGGGCGTTCCTACTAAGCTTATTCCATAATCGACTGCATTTTCAATTTTATTCATCATAATAATATGAATGTTTTATATTATTATGATAAAATTGAATCAAATTGTTACTTAATTGTATTTAGCAATATAGTTTGTTAGATTTTTATATTTAGTGCTTTTTTTATTATCGAACTTAGATGCCAGATGTTCTCTTAAACATAAACTTTTTTTTCTAATAATTAGGTTATTTGAACAAACCATTGTATAAAACATCCATTTTTCACCTAAATAATTTTTCTTAGTTAAAATATTATCCAGATTAAAATACATGTAATATAAATAGTAATCTAAAATAGAATTATTTTTTATAAGATTTAAATAAGTTCTACGTATTTCATAATAGATACTTTTATTTTTAGTTTTATCATTTATAAATGCAATTATTAGCCAATCTTTAATTTCATTTGGGTGTAAAAATTCCATAATTTTACCGACTAATTCAGGAGGTAATTTTTTCATAATATTAATTAATATTATAAAAAAATAAACAAATATCAAATTTATATTACATAATTCCTTGATCCATCATTTGACGGGCATCCATTCTTGATACTTCTAATATTTCTACCAATTCTGATGATGAAATTCTTTCTGGCCTAGACTCCTCATCTAAAACTTCGTCTATTATAGGTTCTTTAATATGAGAAATCGGAACTAAAGAATCAAAATGATTTCCATTTGTATTAATACAAAATAAGACATGTTTACAGTCTATTGCTAAATTATAATCTGTAATTTTTATAAATATTCAGAAAATAAATTATAATTTATAAAATATCTAGTAAGGGTCCAATAAAAACAATAACTATCTGGTTCGTTTGAACATATGGTCCATTCTCTTCTATCGTTTCCAGGTAATTGTGATAATCTGACATAATCTAACTTATCTGTTCCTATTTTAAATGAATCTAAAAATTTATCTGTAACTTCTTTCATATTTAATCAAGGATCTATTGGTGGTAAAGGAGCTATAGTTCTTTTATCAAATCGTGTTGCACCATCTAATGATAATCTAATATAGTTTGAAATAATTTTTTATCAAACTTACGTTTACTTTTCTATTAGTCAAAGGATTTGTAATTTTATTATACATTATATTATTTAAAATATCAAATTTTTTAAATTATATTTCAAAAATTTGATATTTTAAATATTTAAAATTGAATAATAAATATGGATAAAAAACAACAAGACCTTTATTCACGCCAAATTGGAACATTTGGTGAATCTACAATGAAACAAATAGCTAATACATCAGTATATGTCATCGGACTTGATAATATTGGTTTAGAAACTTGCAAATGTCTATGTCTAATAGGTATTAAAAAACTATATATATATGATAAACGGTTAATTGATAAAAAAACATTAGGATGCAACTTTATAATTAATGATATTCCTGATGAATCTAAAACTATTGATAACTCATGTTTAGATTATTTAAAAGAATTAAATAGTTATGTAGATATTGAATGTGTTAAAACAATTGATATTATTGATGAAATAATTAAAAAGATAGATATTTTAATAGTATCTCAAATTTTAAATAGTATAAGTCTTATTAAATTAGATAAAAAATGTAAACAGTATAGCGCAAAATTTATTATAGGATTGTCATGGGGATTTAGTGGTTATGTTTTCAGCAATTTTTTAAACCATACTATAAAGGATAATAATGGTGAAAATTTAAGAAAAACCCATGTCTTATCAATAAATTACAATAATAATAAAACAATATTAGATATTCATGATAAAACAATGTTTACATATGGTGATTGTATTGAGTTTACATGTAAAAAAAATGATTATTTCAAAATTCATGGTTTTGATGGTGATAAACTGATTATTAATAAAGATCTATCGGATTTAAAATTAGAAAATAGTATAAATCTACAAATTTTAGAAGTGAAAGAAAAGTTTATCCGAAATTATAGGTCTCTTGAAGAAGTAATAGCAGATAGGTTGTATCCGGATTCTGTAATTAATTTAAATAATCCAGAAAAGACAATGAATCTTTTAGATGATTTTTATCGAATTATAAAATCAAATAAGATAGATAATTTAAATAACAAGGTGATTGTCACAGATAACTATAGTTTTCCTGTTATAGGCTCTATATTAGGAAGTTTAATAGCAACAGAGGTTATAAAGTTAGGAGGAAAATATTTACCATTAGACCAAGAGATTTTAATAGATTAT
>Ga0209634_1001374_pt1 | contig 17752 bp, 25 predicted proteins | sample LinPmetageLP40_FD_184043 | JGI IMG/M metagenome (GOLD analysis project Ga0209634, IMG submission 184043) | Marine viral communities from the Pacific Ocean - LP-40 (SPAdes) (version 2) | ecosystem: Environmental > Aquatic > Marine > Oceanic | place: Pacific Ocean | collected 2010-08-26
AAAATTCTAAGTATACTGAGCCTGAAATAAAATTAATGCCTAGGTTTAATACAGAGGCAGAGTTCGTTGATGCAATGAATAAAAAAGAAATTAGTAAAGGCCAACCTTTTTTAATCTATGAGTCTACATTAAATGCTTATAAAATAGATGAAGGAGGAAAAGCAGTTGACGCAATAAAAGAAGAAGAAGAAGAAAAAGAAGTTCTTACCCCTACTGATGAACAATTTATAGCATTTGCACCATCCTATATTTCAGCAGACAACACTGAAAGACAATTAGAGGTAGGAAGACGTACAGCAAAAGTATTATTAGGAAGAAATGATATAGAATATACATTCTCTCAATATAATAAAATGTCTGGAAATAAGGCTGAACGTTTAGGTTTACCACCTACAGAGGAAGGTTGGGATGCAGCTCCAGCACACAGATGGCTTATAGAAACAGATAAGGATGAGTAATGGCTGAGTATCCTAATGAAATAACTTCAGCGTCTTCCCCTAGTTTATGGGATAAGTATGATGAAGAAGATAAACAAGAAAACATTATAACAACAGCACCTTCTGTAAATGAAAGCGAAAGTTTATGGGATAAATATGAAGATGACACCTCTAATCAAATGGAAGATGTATTATCTCTAGATACATCAGATACTACAGAGGATGTATTTGATGTAGAAAAAGGCATATTACCTAGTGCATCTAACATTAATGAGTTACTAGAAGATGAAAACTACGCTTTAGTTGAACGTTTTATGAATCAACGTTTTGGTGGTACAGAAAGAAAGACTAAACAAGAAGTAGTAGATGATTACGTTAATCATATGCGTAATTTCTATATAGGTAACTCTATGACTACCTTATCTGAATTAGCTTACTTAAATGCAGCTAAAGGAGACGGTAATTCAGAAAAGTTAAACACTGCAGGTTCAGCTTACCATATGTTTGATAATATGAACTTCGGTTTTAGTGATCTTTCTGCAGGACAAAGTGCTGACGCTGTATGGGACTACTCTAGAGGTTTACTGTGGGACCCTATTAATGCAGTATCTTTTGGTATAGGTAAAGTTGCAACTATTGGTGCTATGAAAGGTTCAGCGGAGCTATTAAAAAGAGCAGCTATTATGTCAGCTAAAAGTCAATTAGGTAAAAATGCTTCTGCACCAGCACTAAAAAGAGCAGCTAATGAAGCCTTTGTTAACCTTAAACCTAAAGTAATGAAAAGAGTTGGAGCTATAGAAGCTAAAAAGAAAGCAGCTAAAAAAGAGTTCTTGTCCTCTATGGCTGCTGATACTACTTTAGCTGGTGTCGTAGATGCAGCACATCAAACATCCTATCAAAAAACTCATTTACAAGATGGCTTTAGTTTCGGTAGAGCAGCCTTTGGTGTAGGAGCGCAAAGTGCTTTTGGTGCAGGGCTATATAAAGTAGCATTCCCTAAGAGCCAGAAAATAATGGGTAAGTTTGCTGGTTCTGATGCAATAGGCTTTACAGCTAAACACATGAGTGATGCAGCTAATGTTAAAGCTAGAGTCTTAAAGCAATTAGGTAGAGATCAAAAAGCACTAAATAAAAAACAATTAGCTGCATTAATATCTGATCCAGCAATGCAAGCTACACTCTTAGCTAAACTAATAGCTTCAAATGTAGCCCAAGAAAGATGGGCAGCTAAAGTTAAACAAGGAATGAAAGTATCTTCAGAAGACGGTATGTCTATGGAATTTGATGTAGCTATAATGGATGGTTTTCTTCACGGGGGAGTAGATGAATTACCTGACGGTACTAAAGTACAATTTCAAGGCGTAAGACAAATACTAGAAGACATACAAGTAGAATTACCTGCTGATTGGAAGGGTAGTGGTTTCGCTAATTTAACTGATTGGTTAACTGAAACAGTTGATGCTTTACCTAATCCTCTTAAAAGAGAAATAAATAAATTATCAGATAATACATTAAAAAAACATATAATTCTTTACGAAAATACAAAAGGATTTACTGGTCCTAAAGGATCAGGTAAAGTATTAGCTGCAGAGATGAAGGTATGGGGTGCAAAAGGTAATGTATTAGCTAGATTAAGTAGAGATATGCGTTTAGCTGGTGGCGTTACTCCTATACAAAAAATGAACGCAATGGATGATGACGTTCTTGATGCAATGCCACCTGCAGTTGACCTTAAAAAATACTTTGGTGATGGCTTTGAAGGATTTCAAAAGTCATTTATTAAATCCCTAGTATCTCACCCAGCAACTGTAGGTTTAAATATAATGGGTTGGGTAGGTGCTTCATCTTTAAATAGTGTTGCTGATACAATTAGAGGTGGTTTGTACTTCGGTATGGCAGGTTATAAAAAAGCTGTAGGTGGAACCCAAAAGGATATAGATAAATACTTTAAGTTAGGTAAAGGTCTTACCTATGAATTACACACACTAAAACTAAGAAACCTTTTAAACTATGAAGATACTATAGATGAAATGAATGCTTTCTTTGCATTTAATCCTGAAGCACAAAAGGATTTGTTTAGGTATATATCTGGTGGTATTGATGATGATTCAATAATAAAAAGTTTAACTATTGATCCTGGTGCATTAAAAAAAGCAGATGACGTTAGTGTAGTAGATAAGATAATAGATAAAGCACAAACTATGTACGGTGTAAAAGCACAAGACATAGTAACTAAGTCCGTAGAGTTTATGTATCAAATAGATAAACAAATGAGATTAAGCCACGGAATGAGTTACAAAGAGTTTATCTCTAGTCCTGATTTATGGAGAAGACTAGAAATGACAGGCAAAGGTAGTTGGTCAGAGATTAATGCTAAAGCTGTATCTGATACACTTAAATCTGTGTACGCTAAATCGTACGGTAGAGTTAAGAGAGGTGAAAGTAGAGACTGGATAACTTACGGTGCTAGTGTAATTGAAGAAGCACGTACAGTTCCTATAGTTGGTGCTTTAGTACCTTTTGGTCAGTTCTTTAATAATACTATAGCTCACATGGCTGACTACACAGGAATGTCTATATTACATCGTAACTTTACTAAAAAAGGTAAAGAAACCGCTAGAGATCAAATGGAATTGCTCACTAAGTTTTCAGTAGGTATGGGTCTGATGGCTATAATGGCAATAAATGAAAAGAAAAACATGGAAGCTGGTGTCCAATGGCACGAAGATGTTACTAGAGATGGTTCAGTAAGATCTAGACTATATGATTTTCCTTTAAGTTTTCATAAAGCTATAGGTAGATTAGTTGCAGCAGAGGTTTTTGATCACGATAATAAAGTAGATAAATTAGCATTATGGACAGATATAACTACTCAGTTTGGTCCTGCTAATTTAACTAGATCCGTTAGTGAAGTAGCTAAGTCAACATTTGATACTATAGGTGATTTTTATACTGACCCTAACATGGATTTTAAAGAAGCTTTTTTAGCTGGGGTAGGCGGTACAATATCTATGTATGCAACAGGATTAACTAGACCCCTAGATCCTTTTAATCAAGCAGTAGGTATGATGAGAGGAGAAAGCTACGTTGAACGAGATAAGAATCAAGGTGTTAAGTCTTTAAATAAATCTATTCGTTATGTAGATCAACTCTTTGAAGGACTAGGTGTACCTTTTCAGAAGTTAGTTGGAGCCGAAGTACCTGGACCTAAGTATAAACCGCTACGAACTGACAGCCCACCTACACCTGTAGGTAGAATATTAGGTTACAGAGAAGTTCCTAGAAAAAGTGCAATGGAAAGAATGTACGCTGACGTAGGTGAGCCTGATTGGAGAACTAAGATTAAATCTTATGTAGCTCCTGCTGACGCAAGGATGAACAGGACACTAGCTCAAATCATAGAGCATCATGCTGCACCTGTAGTAAATAGTACAGCGTGGAAAACTGCAGACATAAAAACACGTAAGAGGTGGAGAACAAAAATACTTAGTGAAGCTAAAGAGTATACTTTAGATTTATTAAAAAGTTCATTTGATCCAGAGGAAAGAAGATTAGCTGTTATCTACGACTTAACTAAAAGAGGTGCTACATCTAAAAAGGATTTACTAAGTTATATGCAAGAATTAAAAATAGATAAACCTATAGAGGAACTATCTGAAAAAGAAGTAGAGTTAATAAAGATATTTGCTGATCAAGAAGACGACAGAATGGACGATGTCATTAATTACTAACACTACCTAATACCGTGTCTATCTATACAAAGGATACACCAAGACCGTGCCTCTTCAAGCCTACGCAACGAACTATCCCGTTCATCAGAGTTGTGTAGGCTTTTTATTATGAACTGTTCTGTTTCTGCAAAAACGGCACTTAGGTTCTTATCAAACTCTTTACGTGCATCTAGCCTGTATGATTTTGCTTCTTGCTCAATTGTCATTTATACTTCTTTCTAAATACTTTATTGCTCTTTTTAAGCAGTTTACACTGTCATTCATTTTGCCTAGTCCCTGATTACACCCAGCACACAAGTACCCTCTAAAAGTATCAGTAGTATGACAGTGATCTAGATGCCAAACAACACCGTTCTGGGTCTTATACTCAGATGTATATCGCCCATGTGATGTTAATTCTTCGTAGTCTTTCTCGCAGATAGGACATTTATAGTTTATGTTTTCAGGAAAAGGGTTTAATTCACGCAATCTTACTCTTAATTTACTAAGCTCGTTAGTACATTTTTTACACACAGCACCAGGCCGCTTGTAACGTTCTCCGTATTTATCTATACCAGGTTTTGCTGGTGAAAAAAGATATAAAGGTTTAGAAATACCGCACTTCAAACACTCTTTAGCGTCTTCATTATCATATTTTTTATAACATTCCTCTATTGGGAACAGTTCTTTTTGCATTAGTTTATATCTACTATCTCACACACTTCACCTGTACAAGCGAAGGTCTGGCTAGACTTAGTAGTATCCTCTGCCTCAAACTCAGACAGTTTAGCCCAATCAATCGTCTTAGGCATAGTATCTTTTAATGCTTTGTACTCTTCCTTACCACACTCTTGATACGGTGCTTGTTGGTAAGTATGATCTGAGTGAGGTAAAAACGATACACCACTCATTTCATTAAAGTTTCTGTATACAAATGCTCCTACGTCTAGCCATTCCTCGTCTCGTACTGTTATAGTAACAGATGGTTTATGTTCCGTCCAGTGTCTTTGATAAATTAACCACAAATCTAACTGTTCTATAGCTGTCATATCATTCCGTGTAACAGACTTGTTAGGTGCTTGAACAGGAAAGCTAAACACTGTAGTATTGTCTGGTTTCATAACACACGGCTCTGCTGGTATACCTTGCTCTACCATAAACTTAGTTAGTGGATCTTTGTTATCACCACGCACTGTACGTATATAGTAAAGTGAATGCCTGGCGTGAATGCCTGATGCACTATCTACTAACTGAGATACGGTTCCACTAGGTTTACAACAAGTAATAGCGGTACTTTGAGGTATACCTAGAAGACCAGCCCACTCTTTGTTAGTCTCTATAGCTACGTCTTTAAGTGTTTCTAATGTTTCTTTTAAACCTTTATTAGCTAAAGTCATAAGTGGGTTATCCATTATGCCTGTAAGACTAACACCTAACAATCTTTCTTCTTCACAATTATTCTGCCAAGCTTTACGAAGGTAAGGAAACTTAGTGTAGTTAGATTGTATTGTACCTATAATAGTAGCAACCTTAACTTTCTGAATAATAGAGTGTACGTCATCTGTAGAACGCACTACTACCTCACTAAGGTTACAAAACTCTTGTGGCCTCAAGCTTATCTCACTGCAAGGGTTTGTGCCAAACTCATGGTTAGGATCACGCCTACCACTACGCACAGCTAAGTCTTTACACGCTTGTCTGTTAAACACACCACGTTCACCTGACTTACTCTCAACTAGAGCTACCCATTCACGCATGAATGTTTCCATGTCAGGCTTATCTGTATAGCAAACTGAGTTGTTAGCTAAGGCTCTGTGTGGACTGCTCTCCCACCAGTTACCACTCTTAGCGTGTCGCATTCTATCGTCAGATAAGTTAGACAGAGATATCATAGCTGACCTACGTACACCACCTACAACTACAACTTCCCCAATCTTACACATTAAATCGTGGCACTCTATAGAGGCTAACCTTCTACCTTGTGCAGCCTTAAATATAGCTACAGTAAAGTTAAACAAATCAATGAGAGGAGCAGGACCAGATGCACGACCACCAAACGTTTTAAGTCTAGCACCAGCAGGTCTAACTGCAGACACATCCCACTTAGGTATTTCACCAGCATATAGGAGTACAATAACTTGACGAAGAGCCTTAGCCCACCCCTCTTTACTATCCTTGACAACAACCGTAGTGCCACTATCAGTGAGGTCAGGAACATCAGGCAACCGCTGAACGAACTGCCTCTCGACACTGAACCCGACTCCAGTACCACAGAGGAGGATGTACATAGCCTCATCAAAGGCCTGTACAGTATCTACGGGTAAGTAACTACAGTTATACATACAAGTATTATCTCTAGCTGCAGCTGGTCCAGCAGTCATCATAGATCTCATACTAGGCATAACACTTAGGTCTAATATAGATTCTTGTATCGTGTTGTATATACTATCATCTTTTATGTACGGTTTAATGATGTTAGTCATATAGCGGTCCACAGTCTCACCCCAAGTTTCTCGTCTGTTCTCCGCTTCTAGCCAACGAGCATAGCGTGATGTATGAATAAAGGCTTGGTAGTCTGTAGGTAAATAGTTATTCATGGTTAGTCTTTCTTTGCTATAATTAAATCGGATAGGTCTGGTTCTTTGTAGTCGGGTCCCTTTAGAACCTTACCATCTTCTCTAAATATAGGCTTACCATCACGCCCTAACTTACTCATATTACTCTTATGTACTCTAGTAAAAGCTTCACCTACTACCTCTGCAGTATACAAATTAAAGTACCTAGTGATACTTTCTCTAGCTTTATCTATTACTTCATTTATCTTAGCTAACTCTTCTTCAGATATAAGATCACCTGCAAACTTAGGTGTAGTTAACATCATACCATTATAGACATACATAACGTCACACAGTTCTTTTAAGTGTGCTACTGTTCCGTAGTCTTCTGCACGTAGTTCAACTAACTCTTCTTGTATTAAGCTCATCCATAGTCTCAGGTCTAATGAACCCTTGAATGTATGGATAAACTCTTTAAGCATTCCTTCTTCAGGGGTTATTCTTATTTCAAACTCACTCATCGTTACCTTCTTTCGGGTAGTATACATCTACGTGGCAATTACATTTAGGACAGCTTAGGTTAGTCACCATAGACCACGTATCATCTTCATGCCCTATGTCGTGATCGCCACCCCATATTAGTTGTGTTCTACAGTGCCAACAGTTCATAATCTGTGCCTCACTAATACTTTGCTTATACTTACGTCATCAACATCGTGTATCATATTATGAATCATATCGTATATATCTTCTGTATGTAGGTCTTCTGTTGCGCTTAAAAGATTGTTAGGTTCATCTACTTCAACAACTAAGGTAACACTAAAGATCTTCATTTATGTACCTCTTTGTACTTTTTAATTAGTCTATGTAAGTACCATTCAGCTTTCTCTAAATCTTGTAAGCCATTCTTATACTCAAACCGCCACAGGTATTTAAGTATAGCTCCTGCATGATAAGCATACTTTTGATCCATAGTAGTTATTAAAGCCTCAATAGCCTCTATGCATTCCATCTCACCATTCTGATTATAGTGAAGAGGCTTATTAACTAAATCATTATGTTGCCATTCTTTTTCTGCCCACTTAGCCATTTATGCTGACCCCTTTGTAGGACTAAACAAACTAATCACGTTACTACCTCTTTCTTTTTTTTCTAGTTCTATAAGATCATTCTGTACAAAGTCACGAAACTCCTCATCTTCATTTAGTAGATGTGTACAGTGTTGTAGTAAGCGAATAAGCGTTAAGAAATAATTCTTTGTATCTTTATTATCTCTATTGTTAGGACTTATTACAGCATTCATCTCAAATTGATCATCCCATTCATCAAAGGAACTGTGGTCTGAAGCAATAAAAGCTAACAAATAAGTATGATCACTCTTTATACTATCTGTCATAATTGTTTCTTTCTTTTATTTTTTAGTTTAACTACTTTTTTTGTTGTACATTTACCTTTTTCCATTAACCACTCTACAGGTATTATCCTGTGTGACCAAAGAAATTTGTTTTTATTACACCAATCAGAGTAATTAGATTTAGAACCTTTATACAACTTAGCCTTTGCATTGCTAAATACAAAACGTATATCTAATTCAGGATGTTGTTTCCTAACGCACTTATGTTTGTGTCGATCATCTGAATCAAACAGGCCCTTAGCTTCAACTATAATACCGTTATCTAATAAAAAGTCAGGCGTGTAGGTACGATAGCGTAAGTCTTCCCACTCTATCTTTAACTGTTCATACCTGACTTTTTTTTGTACTTTAGATAAGCTCTCTACTAGTCTGTCTTCTAAACCACTACGATAGGTATTCCATTTAGGGTTAAACCTAGGTTTCATCAGCAGTATCTTCTTCTACTGCTTCATCTAAAGTTTCATCTGAGGTGTCTACAGACTGAAGTAAAGACGCTTTAAGCTCTTGCCTTTTAGCTTCACCTATATTTAACACACAAGCTAACTGGTGGTTTATCTGGATTGCTTGTGAGTTGAGGGTGTCTGATGTGACGCGATTTATTTGTATTAAATTAATTAAGCCTTTTTGTTCATCATTCATATCATCTATTGAGTAGATAACGTCATCAACTGTTATTGTATTTTTAGTTTCTTGTTCAGTCATTTTTACTACTTTCCATCATTTATTGTAATATAGTCTACCATAGGTAGTATTCTAGCCTTTGATACCCTAGAAGGCATTGTCTGCATTTCAGGCCAACAGGCCTCTTTAAAGTTACACCACTTACATGACATACCTAATTTTGTATTGCCTGAAGGTTTTCTGCTAAAATATTCTGCTTCAGGTTCAAAACAACGCTCGAAAGGTTCATCGTTATCTATGTAACTTACTGTTTTCTTTATTTGATTTAAAACCTTTTCTTTGTTTACTGATCCAATGCTTAAGTATTTAAATGAACCATTAGCTTTATTAACAACCCAAAAACCTCCTATACTTTTATTAGCTGCTACACCGTAGCCTACTAATTGTGGTATATAACCAAAGGTATCATCCTGGATAAGTTTTTCAAAAGAAGAAAACCTAGTTGAATAAGAATATTCTGATGCTGACTTAACGTCATCAACTGCACCATCTAAAACCATATCGTACTCACCTTTAATATAACCTAATTCACCTAAGTCTAATGTTACATTATCATTATCTCCAAAAGAAACTCCTGCCGCTCTAAGTAATCCTTTAAATACAGCCTCTATGATGTCCCCTGTAATCATATTGATTAAAAAGTGAGTATCATAAGGAGCTTTAGTTTCTGGTTTATTTTTCTGAAACCATAACTGACAGGTAGGCTTACCTATATTACTCATACGTAAACGAAAAGCATCTCTAGGTGGTCCAGAAAATTGCTTGAGTACTGCTGCTTTAACATCGGAGGCAACTTTATCAGCCACCTCCTCTGTTACTGTTGCCCTACCAGCTAAAGCTTCCTGTAAAAATAAGTTAACTTTTAGTTCTGCTTGATGCATTAATCATAATCCTCAACATTAATCATTGAAGAAACTAACTCTGAATCATCTGAACTAAAAGAATCTACATTATTCTTATCCCACTCATCTTCTACATATTTGTTAGCTCTAATAATCCACTCACTAAAGTCAGTAAGTTTAACACTATCACCTTGGTCCATACCAAAACTATCACCTACAGAAGCTTCAAATACAGCGTAAGGCTTTCCACTTTTTGCTATTTCCTCTACTCCTTTTAACTTTTGAGTAAACTTAATAGTACCTGTCTCACCCTGCTTATTAATTAAAGAACCATATATTTTATTAATAGATTTAATAGATTGATTTGATTTAATCTCGTAAACAAAAGAAACCCACTTACCTTCATACTCAGATAATGTGTTACCCCCTGCATCTACAGGACTATCCATCTGTACCTCACCTAAGATAACTTGCGTTCTTTTTACACTACGTATCCTTTGTTGCATATCAGGTGGAAGCGAATGAAAGTCTTCAAAGAAACCTGAAGGTCTATTGCAGTTAAACCCTCCTTTGTTATCTTTTAGATCAACTTTTAAGTTGGTAGCCATAGTACTTTTAATAAAGTTACCCTCTTCATCGTTCCATTTAGTCCAACGCTGACGCACAGCAAAGGTTCGTATTGTTACCCCATCACTGTACACTGTTTCGTCTTCACTAATGCGAAGCTTAAAAGCAGTAGAAGGTACTATTTCAGTTTTAACCTTTTTACCGTTTACTTCTACTGTTCCCATAATAGCGTCATTTAAAACGCCTAATGATGCTAATGTGGATTGTGATTTAGGTTTACTATCTTGCGGTATCCCCATCATCTCTGCTATTGAAGTACCTTCAGCAGGTACTAATGTTACTAAGTCTGACATTTGTATATCCTTTTACTGTCAAAAAATGAAATTAAGTTATACCATCAAACGTCTTTTGTGTCAAGCCAATTAGGTCCTATTTTAGCCTCTAAAAGTAATGGTACGTTCATAGTTACACCATACGCTTCCTCTATAATATCATTAAGATCACGGTTAAGTGTGTCTATTATAGATTTAACGTAAGGTACTTCGTTAGGGTGTACATCAACTACTGTTGAATCATGCACCGTATTAACTAGACAAGACTGTAACTTACTTAGTCTTTCTTCTAGCTCTACCAATACAAGTGGCACAATATCGCCTGTGCTAAACCCTTGTACAGGGTAATTCTTAATCATAGTGAAGCTTGATACCCCACCATTCTGCCTACGTACTACCTTAGGGAAGGCGTACTGCCTACCGCTAGGTGTCGTGATCTTCTCAAAGCTTAAAGCTTCTTCAGCTAACTCAAGATGCCACTTAGCTATACCTTCATACTTCTCTATAAATTGTATGTAGTACGCTTCTTCAGCCTTACTTCTACCGTACCCTGTTGCCCCGAAGAGAGGAGCAAATGTATGAGCCTTTCCCTCCTGACGGCTTGTAGGCTGTCCTGCATCGGTGATAACCTTAGCGGTGTAGGAGTGTACATCAAACCCTGTGTTGATCTCAGCGATAGCTACAGGGTCTTGTGAGAGGAATGCAGCTACACGGAACTCTAATTGAGCAAAGTCAGCTTCCAGGATCTGCCCACCATCCCATCGAGATATGAACACCCTCTTAACGGGAAATGTATTACCTCTAGGCATATTCTGCATATTAGGATTACGCCCTGAAAACCTACCCGTAGATGTTACGTGTTGTGTAAGGCTGACGTGTAAGAAGTTATCAGGTTTAGTAAATACATCTATACCTTCCACGAAAGAAGATAAGTAAGATGATATAGCTGATAACCTTTTTAAGTCTGTCAAGAAGTGTATAGCCTCAGACATATTATTATTCTTAGCTGTAGCTATTAGTACATCTAAGTTTTGTTTACTGGTACTAAAGCCATTAGCACTGACCCACTTCTTAGAGGGTGCAATAAGTCCTAGACCAGCTAACTGGTTTAACTCTTTAAGTTGGTAGCCACGAGTATCACACCCTACACATCTATTAGGTTTAGCGAAGCGTGATCCATCCTTCTTAGTTTTATAGGTCTTACCTTCACCTGAGCATACCTTACAGGTGTAAGCAGTAGTACGCCTAAGCAACTTACTGTTAGCTTCTACTGCATCCTTATACTCAGCAGGTGTCCTAGTATGCTCAAACAGATCAGCCCACTCTTTCTTATTGTTTACCTTACGACTAAAGATAACTTGTGACATCTGTTCAGGTGAGTTTAGATTAACTGGGGTATCTCCCATTAATATCTTGACTTGGTTGTGTAACCTATCTTCTAGTATAGCCTTCTCACTTTGAAACTCATTACGCACCTGTACTAATGCAGCCCTGTCTACCTTAAACCCTGACATATACATACGGGCAAGTGTCTGGCATACCTTGAACGTAAGATCTCTTACAGTAACCATACCTATTGATTCATCTAAAGCGTAGCTCTTGAGTTGGTGTTCGTACAAGGCACACGTAGTATCTAAGTCGCACCCTAAGTAGTAGGTTAACTCATCTAGAGGTATCTCATCTGTGTTGTATCCCTTCTTAAAGTAAGCCTTTAATGTGTCATCTTTCTGGAAGGGTAGGTTTGACCTGATAGCGCACTGCTCTAATGAAAGGGGAAACTTCTGGCCTCTTATCAGAATGTATGCCGCTAACATTGTATCCCACACAGCACCGTCATACTTAAAACCACTAGCCCACAGCCACATCAAGTCGTACTGGGCGTTGTGCATGATGAGTAAGGTAGTCTCGTCTAACGCTTGCTGTACTAACTTATAGTTAGCACCGTTAGTATCTTTGTACTCGTTATGATCGAAAGTAAGCATGTACCGTTCCGTAGGTATGTCTACGTTCTTGAACCCTACCTGTACTAGAGAGTTGGTAGGCTCAAAAGGATCTAAGTGTTTCTTATTACCTCGTTTAGTTACTGTGTTCTCTACATCTAATACTAATCTCATAGCTACACCAAGTACTGACTGCGTTCGCCATCTAAGTTACAGTGAATAGTGCCATGCCACCCACCCGTTAACTTATTCTTAGCTACCACTAGGTGTCTTTGTTTGTCTTCTTCTTCTGATTCATCCGTTATAGGGTTACGAGCTAGAAGCACTATCAAGTCAGCTTCAGCGGCTTTACCTGTACGACTACCCTCTAACATAGATTGATCAACACGCACCCTACCTTCAGCTTCAGCGGATAGCTGAGACATCCATATGACTGCACAGTTGTATTGTTTAGCTATATTACGCGCATAGATAGCCGCTTCCTTTAGGTATACATCAGATTTATCTGAAGTCTTTGAGGCAAACTTATCTCCCATATCTAGTATAACTATATCTGGTCTATCTTGTTTAACTATAGCTTCAACCCAAGCTAAGTCCTTACCCATGCTATCTTTAATCTTTATGTTTTTATGTACGGGACTGTATCGAGATGCCGCCAATGCACGGTTATCTCTAATCTCTTTTAGTGACATACTAGAAGCCGCACACAAGTATCTACCACCCACCCTATCGTACATCTCTTCGTTACATAACACGATACACTTAGCACCTTGATGAGCAAAACCGTTAGGCGAAGCTACTACTGATGCATGGAAGGATGTCTTACCTGTGTTAGGTCTAGCTCCTACAATTATGAAGTGTCCACCTGATATACCTTCTACCTTACGCTTTAAGCTAGGTATGTTAAACTTCCATTGTGATTGTACCTCAGAAGCTTTAAGCAAAGTATCGAAAGATATATCATCCCACTCAATCTTTAAGTTAGGTGTAAAGTCATCTTGATATGCATCTAATAACTTACGCATAGGCTCTAATGAATTAACTGTACCATTAACGTAATCAAAGCCTAAGTTAGCTACCTCTTCACCTACAACCTGCTGAAACAACTTAGATAACACTTCTTCAGCTATGTTATCGTGCATAGGCTGTTCTTTAGTTAAAGCACTAAATAAGGTCTTATACATCTCTTTATTTGTAGTAGTCATTGTTTGGTTAGAAGCTAAGAACAAAGCCTCTAAGTCTGATGTAGTTAGATTAGTGTTGTACTCTTGCATAGCGATATCTAATGCTTGTTTAATCTTACGGGTATCTTTAGTGAAAATCTTATCTGGGCAACGTATACCTTTATGTCTTTCGTAAAACTCTTTGTTCATCAGCGTTTTGATGAGAGCTAATTCCATCATCTAACGGCTTCCAGTTCTTTTAATCTTTTCTTAGCTGATTTAATGGAATCCTTTACCATCATAGCTATGTTACTACAGGCGTTCCATCCATCTTTAGGTTCATTCTTTAGTAAATCTTCTAGTGTTTCTATCTCACCTTTAACATTTTCTATCTCACCACATATACTCACTGTATTATCCTTTCTAATTTAGTTATGTCTTCTTCTACTTTATACTTTACATCATCTTCTAGCCGTAAGGCTATAGTGTTTAAATCTGTCCAAGCCTCTATCTCTCGTTTGTACGTCAAGGTCTTGTGTGCAGCATCAGGGTCTAACGCTACCACTACCCTAGAATAGTTTTGTATGTGTTGCATTTGTGCCTCACCTAATGATGTACCTAAGATAGCTAGGCCTGTTGTTCTAGGAAAGAGTTGTGCAACAGTTATAGCACTAATAACATCCTCAACTACTACTACTGTACCATTAGTATTACCTAATATCCGTGTGAAAACAGATGCTTCTCCTGTATACCTAAACCATTTAGGCTTGGAACCATCTAAAGAACGTCCCGTAGCATCCATTAGTCTGTTGTTTTCTTTTATTAAGAACACAGCACGACGATCCTTAACGTCATACATTAGGTCTTCTGTATAAAGGCTCCATTTCCTTATGAAATTTTGCATTAGAGTGTGTTCGTGTGTTGGTTTAACTAAGTATTCAGGTACTATCATGCGTTCTAAGTCTATAGGTTTTTCTTTAATGTAGCCTTGCATTTTAGATTTAATCTCATCAGCAGTTAGACCTATCCCGTATGCACCTCTAACTGTACAAGTAAGTTTAAAGCAATGGTAAACTAATACACCGTTATCCTTCCACACGGTGAAGGTATTTCTGGCTCTGCATTGAGGGCAATCCATGCGTAGGCGTTGCCCCTCAGCTACTGTTAAAGTATCTAAGTAAGATTTAATGTTCACTCTTTACTTACCTTTCTTTGGTTTAATGCTGTTGATGCCCCACTAAAAGTATTGACTAAGTAAGGTGATACACTCTGTGGGCTATTGTGTCCTGAGACTTGCATTATACCTGTAATGTCTACACCTGCCTCAACCATCTCAGTTATAGCTGTACGCCTTAGATCCATGATCCATAGTTCTTTAGGTAGACCTGCTTCCTCTTTTACTTGATTAGCTAAAGCAGACACTTCAGACATACTATAAACAGAATAACTTCCGTTCTTAGGGTACACACGGGGTGCTACATAATCAGTGATACCTTTGACGTACTCGTGTTGTTCTTTAAGCTTCTTAAATAAGTCATCACTTATAGGTAAGTGAACAACAGCTCTTCTTTTACTTTGTTCTAAGTCTAACCTTTGCTCATCAAAGTTTATGTTGTCCCACTTTAAGTTACGCATATCTCCTGCACGTTGACCCCACTCGTATGCCATGTAAGCTATCAAACCTATAGCTTTCCATCTGTATTGGCTAAAGGCTGTATCTAAAAATAGCTTTACTTGGTTCTCCGTCCACTTAACTTTACGGGGTTTGTCTGGTGTACCTCTTATGAGGCTCATAGGATTAGACACCATAGCTTCGTGCCTTATAGCTGTATTAAAAACTATACTCATACAGGTACGGTGGTAGTTAGCTTGTCTGACCCCTAAGGTAGTTATCCAGGTATCGTAAAGATGTGTAGCGTGTTTAAACCTGACATCTTTTAGCTTTACACCACCAAACAATTTATTGTTTTGAACAGATGTACTGCAAGCCCTAATCATAGTACTGTAATAATCTTTTTGACTTCTGCCTGATACCTTAAGATAGGCAGGGGTATTAAAGTAAAACTCACACGCCTGTCTAACTGTTGAACATTCTGATATAACTAACTTCTTTCGTTTCATTTATTTATAACCCAGTGTGACCAAGCGAGCGAACAAAAGTCTTTTCCCATAAATGCATCAATAAGTCTACATTTATTTCTTGTCATCTTTCTTCGTAGTGCGTGTTGTCTTACTGCGTATGCTGTTATCTTCTTTCGCATCTTCTTTGTCAGTAACATTAATCTTTTCCTTTTCGTTAAGTTGAGTTAAGTCGGATGATGCCCAGTCATCTACTGGGTCACCGTCCTCACCGTCATTATCTGTTGCACTAATCATGTTAAAAGTTAAATCCTAATCCTAAGCTAGCTATGATAGCCATTAAAATAAATGCAAATATGTATCCTAATATAAGTTTAACTATCTTCACCTAATTTATCTCCATTTATCTCAAAGTTAATAGTTCTTATGCCCTCTATTTTACCTACCTCTAGGTAATCAAAGGGACAAGTCTTTAGCCAAGCTTGTAACTGCTCCTCTTCAGTCATAAGATTCCACTCAGCTTGCGTATTGCCATGCAACGACTTTACGGGGTGTGTGCTGCTTACTATTATTCTTCTCATTTATCTAGTCTCTCTTCTAATGATTTAATTAACGCTTTCATCTCGTTAGCTCGACCTAAAAGATTAGGTCTAGATTTCATTCCTGCGTCGATGCAAATTAATTCTGCTACACGTTTTAGTCGTATAACTAATGCATTTATTTCATCATTTGCATTTATTTGACTGTCTGTCAGATTTTCAGTTTTAATTACCTCATAACTAGACAAAGGAAATACTGCATCAGTCTGTCCATTACGTACTGCATATATAGAGATCCGCATTTTACCGTCTATGTCATCAGTCCACATATTCATGTCGAAGGTATCACCCATGCTTATCCAATCGTCTTCTGGGTATTCCCATGCTTTTACTGTATCATCCATATCAATGTACCTCCTTTAACTCTTTTAGTTTTTCAAAGACACGTCTAAGGGCTTCTCTTGCCGCTCCTGCTTGCTCAAAGGCTGTCTTAAGGTTGTTCTCATCTATTGGTGAAACTGTTGCAGACTTAGGCCTCTCTGGAAAAAACTTAGGCTCAAGATCAACTTCTCCTACATCAAAATCATTTAAGAATATTAAGAGGTCAACTTTATTTGTGGGTACTTCTACAACTGACCACTTATTAAACTCTCGCCTAGCTTCAGCCTGAGTACCTCTCCAATTACCTTCACTGTCTGTATATAATTTCATATCAATGTATCTCCTCTAAGACATACTCAAACTTTAAGCCATCAGCATATATAAATCTCCTTAGCCACTCTCTCTGCATTACAACTAAGTCTTCTATGTCATTAATATATTTTTCTGTACCAACGTGTTTATACTTCCACTTTCTCTCGTCTCTATGCTTTTCCCAACGGGTTTTGCCATTCTCTTTTACTTTGTATGACTTATCGACTTTATATATTTTTACTGTTCCGTAGCAATTCATTTACATATTCCTTCTAAGTTAAATTAAAGTACCCCCAGAAGCAGGGATACCTTGTTGTTATACAACTAAGTTAATCGTCAGTTGTAGTTGTAGTACTATCATCTTTAATGACAGCGTCATCTTCTACGACTGTTGATGTAGCTGTAAAAGCTACCAATAGCATCACAGCTATTAAGCCACTTATTATACTCATGTTATTCCCCCCTTTCTTGAATGTTTATTTATTGATTATCTATTATAAAATCATTGTCACAGTATTCCCAGTCTTTTGATGCATCATAACCTATTGCTTCTCTTAGATCATCTCTTGCTTTATTAACAGCTTCTACATCATTTTCTGCATCAACAACATACGAGTAGGTCAGCATTTCTACAGGTTTAAATGTTACTTTATATTTCTTCATCATCATTCCTCCTTTTCTATTAATGTGTGACCATTACCACCTGTTACTGCCCAAGACTGAGTAACCCTACCTGTATCGAGTGATCCACCTGTAAGGTTTGACCACTCGTTAATGGCTCTACGTTTAGCTTCCTGTAA
>Ga0209634_1001375_pt1 | contig 17747 bp, 10 predicted proteins | sample LinPmetageLP40_FD_184043 | JGI IMG/M metagenome (GOLD analysis project Ga0209634, IMG submission 184043) | Marine viral communities from the Pacific Ocean - LP-40 (SPAdes) (version 2) | ecosystem: Environmental > Aquatic > Marine > Oceanic | place: Pacific Ocean | collected 2010-08-26
TCACTCTGGATTAATTCCAGTATTAAAGGAAGTGATTGAGATTTTGTTTGAGAAGGGGTTGGTTAAGCTACTTTTTGCGACAGAGACATTTGCGGTGGGAGTGAATGCTCCAACTAAAACAGTTATATTCCCTCGGTTGACAAAGTATTCAAATGGTGGATTCCGATATTTACGAACTGATGAATATTTACAAATGGCTGGTAGGGCAGGTAGACGTGGATTAGATCCAGTAGGTAGAGTTATTATTATACCACTAAATGAATTGATGGATTATGCTCCCCTTAAGAAAATGCTTACGGGCAAGAGTCCATCGATTGTATCTAAATTTCGATTAAATTATCAGTTTTTGCTAAAAATACTTAATACTTCAAATCAGAATTTAGACAGCTTTGTTCAGAGTTCGTTGTTTTCCAGAGATAATAAAGATCAAGTTAAATTTTTGGTTGCTGATTATCAGTCGGTGAAAGATATATGTGACCAAGGATCAGGGTTATCCGATAAAGATTATAATGATATCGATTCATTTAAACTTAGAATCAGAAAAGCGGAACAATTTGGTGGTAATAAGAGACGTAAAGAATTGATAAAACTTAATCGTGAAAAACAGGCGATATTTAATTTTGATAATCTAGAAAAAAAGTATGATTTGTACCATCAAAGATTAGATGAAATGAAAAAAATAGCAAATCAGATACAGTATTTGAATAATGCTACATTTGAAGATATAAAAATAATGATTCGATATCTAAAAGATAATAATTATATCTCAATCGATGATGATTATGATTTTGACCAATTGATAAAAAATGATAATTCATATTTAGATAATCAAGATCGGGATATTGACCAAAGAGATTCATCACCAAAATTAAATGATATTATAACTATCAATAAAAAGGGTTTAATCGCAGCCGAGATATCGGAGTGTAATGAAATTGTTTTAACTGAAATGCTTCTCAATGGTGTTTTGGAAAAGCTAACTCAGGCAGAGATTATTGCTTTGATGGCAGCATTTATTGAAGAAAAATCTAATAACGAAGCCTCTTTGTCATCTCTAAAAATTACCGATAATTTGAGAGAAGCTTTAGAAGTTACGAACTATTATGCGATGGAATTTGGTGATTATGAAGCCGAATTAAGAATTGATATTGGTAGTGACTGGAATTTGTATTTATCTTTTGTGGAACCCACTTATGCCTGGTCTTCTGGACAATCGATTTATGAAATAACGAATAAGTTTGAGGGTGTTTATGAAGGAACATTTATCAGAAATATTCTTAGAATTCATAATATGTTAGAAAATATAAAAAATATTTTTCAGACAGTAGATAATTCAGTAATGGTTAAAAAATTAGAAAATATCGAGAATTTGTTACTACGTGATCAAGTTACAACTGAATCATTGTATATTACCAAAGAATAATGGTGTATCTAATAGTGTATTTAATAGTGTTGTGTAATAGTGTTGTGTAATAGTGTTGTGTAATAGTTAAGCTGAAACATAAATAATTATAATTTAGTAAACTTCTATTTTGGGGTCGGTTATAGAAATATACAATTTATCGTTAAATCGTTCTTTTGATGGTAGCTTTGTAATTGATACTATGATTTTTTGATGAAGTGTAAATATGGTAGAATTCACAGTGATTTGCCGATCTTCAGATATATTTTCGTTTAATTTTATAGATTGTATTTTATTTTTGCTTGTAGCAGTTACTAATTTAGGATGAATAATATATACTGAATGTTCAATATCTAAACTTGGAATGTATATTTTAGCTCTAATATTGTTAATTTGAACAATATATGACTCCACATTTTCTAATATCTTATTTGTTTCAGTAAACATAATATCTAATTTTTTTTTGTTATTGTAGAATTTTTTGAGATTTTTATCAAACTGATTTATTTGATTTAAATTATTCGTATTTAACAAAATGAATTTCGTTGATTTATTAATATACTCAATAATATTTACTTGATTAATAATATCAACAAATCTACGGATAGGAGATGTCGCATGTGTATATAGATCTAATTTCAACCCTTGATGTGATGTTGAACTCGGATTTGATTCATAAATTGCTGAATTTAAAGATTTAAGTTTGAGAAATTTATTTAGTTGAAAATTATTATGATTTGGATCACGATCTAAACATATATCTGATTGTAGATGGGTTCGTAAAATTGTATGTTTTGTTTGGTTATATAATAGTTCAGCTACAGTTCTATTGTAAAATAGCATATAGAATTCAATCATTTTTTCAGTTGAATTTGTAGAATGATTTGTGAATAAATCTGCTTCATTAGACGTAGTATTATTTTTGTAATAATTAAATAAATTATCTAATTCTTGCTTAAAACAACTATATTTGTTATAACTAATATCATCATTTAAAAGTATTCTTTTAGCTTCATCGTAACTTAACGCATGATTATACACCAGTGTCGATTCAAATTTTTTATCGATTATTTTATTTGTTTGTAAATCGATAGTAACAAATAAACTTAGCGATCTCCTGGGATTATCTAAATTGTTTCCTAATGATAGTGTATGTTCGGTAAGATTATCGTCTATCATATTCAGTTGACTTCCATTCTTTAACTGGTAAATTGTTTGGGTTTGGCTTATCGATAGTTGATTATCTTTACAGAAAATACTATCTTTATCGGCAAAATGAGCAACATTTGCGATATGGATACCCAAAATTGCTTCTGTTTCGTTCAAATTAGTCCAAGATAAGGCATCATCAATATCAATACAGTTGGGAGGATCAATACTTATAGTGTTAATCGTTTTTATTGGTGGACTGACTTCGCCTTGTGGACTGGCTTCGCCTTGTGGACTAGCTTCGCCTTGTGGACTGACTTCTCCTTGTGGACTGACTTCGCCTTGTGGACTGGCTTCTCCTTGTGGACTGGCTTCGCCTTGTGGAATGGCTTCGCCTTGAAATTGTAATTTTTGTTTTCTTGGTAAAATCGAATTCATAAATAATAATGCTTCTCGTTCATTATCAATATTTCCGACTTCGCCGATTTCTTTATAAATTTGTCCAACCGGATGTTTATCTGTTGTATTCCACCGATTAAATTCGATGACAACCAACAATGCCTTCCGACTTCTACTTTTAGAAGGTACTATAAAATTTGGGTATTTATAACTTAATGGAGAAAATTTGTAATATGGAACCTTTCGTTTATTGAAACCAAATTTTTGATTTGTATTTAATTGTAAAACACCTACTATTTTTTCGGTGGTTCTTTTTTGTATTCCTATTACTTCAAATTGTTCACTGTCGATTTTCTCAACAAATACTTTATCTCCATAAATGCCTCGGTTATTAGTAATATTACCGATTTTACTATTATCATATTCTATAATTTCATCAAATGTATGATCAAGTTGATTCCATTCGATGTTCAAATTGCCCGATATAATGCCGTTATTTAAACATTCGGCATTATTTTTATGATTAGTAAAATATTCCATGTATAACACTAAGTTAATCTTAGAATATGATATTTTTTTATATCAATTTTAATTTAGACAAATCTCACTAAATTAAATATATTCAACTAATAATATGGAATATAAATTTAAATTTATAGTTTTAGGTGATTACAGCTGTGGTAAAACCTCTCTTCTTAATAGACTTACGAATGATGAATTTAATTATAATTATAATTCTACTATCGGAGTTGACTATTTTGTAAAAAAATATTATGAATCAGAATTATTTGATGAAGATGTTGTTATTTTAGAAGAGGTTCCTTCATTTAAGGACAAAAATAATGTTTCCAGATTTGGGTTACCTTTAGGCAAGAATAAATCTGAAATAAAAATTTACAGTAATAAAAATAACGTTGATAAAAAAACTATCGATAAAATGAAATCGTCACAAATGAAAAAATATTTGAAAGTTAAAACACAAACGAATGATGATAATATTTTATATGACTTGAGGATCTGGGATACTAGCGGACAAGAACGTTTTTCAAAACTTATAAGTTCCTATTATAAAAACTTATCTGCTGCCATAATTATGTTTGATATAACAAATATTAGATCTTTTCATTCTGTCAATTCTTGGCATAAACAACTTTTTGAGAATTTAAATGAACAAAATAAAAATCATTTTCCAATCGTGATTGTTGGAAATAAGTCAGATTGTAAAAATCATCGTTCAATTGATTATGAAGATGCTATAAAATTAGCTGAAAAATTAAATTGTTTATATGTTGAAACAAGTGTTAAAGATGATGTAAATATAAAATCGGTATTTGAGAAGATAATTGAAAAGTTAGTTTTTAATATAGATACTCAGCTAATTACACCCGGAATTCACAATGGTATACAAATATATCATAAAAGTATTCTATTCGAATTTCAAGAAAACGATCAATTATTGGAAGAAAAAGAAGCTGATAAAAGATGTTGTTTAATCATGTAAATTAAAGAACATATAGATAAAAAGAATATAAACTAAAAAAATCAATACAATTAGCTATGGACGAGTCTAAACAAACAAAATATAAACTTTTCAATATGGACTATCTCTTTAAAAGATTTAGTTTTTAGAATATTATAGTCACAAATAATTGAAATCAATTTCATTTTTTTTTCAGTGCTAAATAATTGGTTATTTGAATCTAAGAAATGGTCCGTTACCATATTAATTAGTAAATCCAGATCTTCATTATTAGTTTGATGTTCATATATAATTGTCCGTATATCGCCAAGAGTACTTAATTTTTTATCTTTCAATAATTTTATTATTTTTTCAGTCTGTATTTGGTTGCGGGTTTTGTAAAATGTAGTTAATGATACTATTTCAAGTTGTACCATTATTCTAGATAAATTAATTTTATTAGATATTACTATTTCAGTTAAGTCTTTTTTTTTTACTTTCATTTTATGGCTTTTTATTACACTTATGATATCTTCTATATTTGGACTTGGTATTCTTAAAGTAAAAAATAGTCCTTTCAATAATTGAATATATTTTGAATGTGTTTGGGAAATTATAAAAAATTTAGTAGTATTATTATAGATTTCTGCCTTTTGTTTTATAAATTTAACAAATTCGATTGATGATTGGTGAAGATTTCTAATAACAATAATTTTGAATGGAAGTGTTTGATTGATTTCTCTAGATTCGCATAATTCTTCGATTATCGAAAATAAATTGTTTTTGTTTAACCCATATTTTGATAGATTTATTTCAAAATGAAATTCAGAACACGGTATTTTAGCTTCTCTAATAGTTCCCCAATTATTTTTTATATCAACTGTTCTTATAGTTTTATTTATGGTTTTTCCAACTATTTTTTCTAATGCTTTCATAACTAAAGTGTATTTCCCGGATCCAGCTGGTCCATAGATAAATAAATTTTCTATAAAATCGGGTGCCAATAATTTAGTTATTTTATTAGCTACTTGTTTATTTATAATAAAATTATCAATTGTGTTTGGAATAACTAAATCTTTTAAAAACATCGGTTATTTATTAAACACTCTTAGGTAACTATTGGAAATATTGTTTATATCATTAATTTTTAACTTAATTATGGTTTTTGTTTTCCGTCGAAATAATTATGTTATTATATATTAATGAATTTGCTTAATTTATGTTTACGCATACCTAATTTAGGAATTATTATATTCTACCTTTTCTTTGTGGTTGCTATTCCATATGTTCTAATCGCAAATCATAGTATGGGAGTATTGAAATATTACATGCCTTTGATGGTCGCATTCGCTCACATGTTGTCATTGTCAGGTCATAAAAAATTATTTGGAAATTTGTACGAACTCAAACCCAAGAATTTTGTAGCATTTATATCCACCAATTTCATCAATCTTTTCGCATTGTTTGGAATTCTATGGCAGTGTATCGATTATTCCAGATCAACTAGCAATGGATTAGCTAGAGCAGTTATCTATGGTATAATACTATTTGTTATCGTATTCCCAATGTCTAGACAAGGTCTCAAATTTGTTTTAGATAATGTGGATCTTTACATGAGAAAGAAATCAGATCTTAGCTTTGAATACAATTGGCATCTATTTGTCTTTGGCTTAATTTACATCATCTTTTTACTTGGGTTACAGGCGGTTTTATTATCATTGGTTGATACTGGTAGACGAGATGAAGAAGCAGATAAATTACGAGGACAATTAGACAAGTATAGAAAGAATAAGCGCGATGTTCAACGTGAACGCAACAATTTGGAGAAACGTATGAAACAGCAACAGCTCAACGCGGATGAAAAACTCCGATTAGCAGAAAGCAAGCGTAATGAACAAAAGATTAATACTCTGGTCAATAATATTAAGAAGAACATAGATGATATCGAAAATGATAACAAAAATAATAATAAGATGGCCGAGACTCGCAAAATGCTAAATCAAATCAGTATTTCTAACTTGGCAACATTCGCGAAGAAACAAGGATTAAATTAAAATTAATAGAATTTGAAAACAAAATAGTTGAGTATAAATTTGGACTAGATTATATCGAAACTTTGGCTCGAGAGGTTATTTTTGACCGTTATAATCGACGGTCGGATTAAGATTGGACGCGGTAATTTGCCTGTTTTATTTTTCTATTATTTAGTTATTATGAGTATTATTCAATACGAGAAACAGCAGTGGCGAAATCACCAGAGTACCATGACCTCTTTTTTGAGTTTTTTGGAGAAAAACAAAGATAATGTTACCAATATGGAACAGTACGTTCTACGTTTAAATCAGCTTAATGACCTATTTAATCAGGCCGAAAATATAGTTGATGAAATTAAATACGAATGTATTTATCCAACGGTTATCGAAAATCAGAAAAAAATAGGTAAACACAGCAAGAGATACAAAGAAGATCTACAACACCATCTTGAATTAAATCAAAAAATCAAAAGTTTGGCAGTTTTAAGCGAATTTATTTAAGAATTTAAATTACTTCTCTAAAGCTTCAGTATTAGAACATGAAGTTAGTTGATTATTTTCAAAAGAGTATACCCTTGTATACCTCCGCGGATCCTTTGGTCGATTATCATCTATTATAATTATTACTAGGCCGGTGGTTAATTCATCAATTGTTGAGATTTTTGTAAAATCGCTCCATTAATTTTATCGGTTATTTGTATAGAAGTTAGTTTTTCAACGGTCCCTTTTATTTGCTGTTTTAGCATAAATTGTGTCATTTCTTTTATTTTGTTAAAATTAGTATTATCATCAACTATTACATTTTGCTGAACAGACTTCTGGAGTAAATCGTCTTTTGAAATTAAATTATTTGCAGTTGTACCAATATTTGCGATATTAGCTTTATTTAGTGTAGGAGGTTTCGCAGGATCAGTAGTATTTAAATTTTCAAACACACTATTAAGTAAAAATAAATTTCCTTTCCCATATTCCACAGGCTTTTTGATTTTACAAAACTCCAGCTTATTACATTGGTATCCGTTGTTCAAAGCAACACTAATATTCTTATCATTATCATCAAAAAAGTATAAATCTTTTCTAGTTTTATTTTCAATTGTTTCTATTGTTTCTAAAGCTAATACCTTTAAATTCGCCCAATAAGTATCGTAGTCTATATTTGAAAGGTATGTGTGTTGTTTTATGGCTTCTGTTTGTATACGTAATCTTTCTTCGTTCGATTCCAATAATTGTTGGATTTTTTTAGTTCTTATATCCATATAAAATGAGTTATAAAGTTTATTTGGTTCAACCGAGGCTAATTTTGTGTAATATACATCATATAACTTATTGACGTTGGTTTCTTTCGTAGATTCATAATTAGGATTTACTTCTACTGCAGCAAAAATACCAGTAATATATTGAGTTAATTCTAATATTTTTAAAATATTAATCAAATTGGTTTTAATATTTCTGCTTACAATATATATTTTATTGTTATTTTCAACTAAATGTTTAAATAATATCTGTATCTTTGCTACACCTGTTCTGTTTTCACTATACAGGTCGTCTACAGTTTTAGATGTTGAACTTGATGTTTGGTTCATTATATTATTATACATATCTATAGATAATTTGTTATCGGTCAATGTATTATCAAAATCAAACACGTATATAGCTAAAGGTTGATCAGGAGCAGGAGCAGCAGCTATTGGGGGAAATGATTCGGCATCAAAAAGAGAACATATTGATGAATTTTTTAATTCTTCTGCTTCAAGTTTTAACAAAGTATCAATGTTACCTTTTTTATAATATTTAAATTGTATATTTTTACATTTATGATAATATTGAAAAAATTTATCTAATACATTTAAATTTAATGGCAAATTGTCACATAAGTAAAGAAATTTATCATAATTATATTTGAATTTTAATACTACATAATTCTTTAATTTTGTATTTTTATTTTGTGTTATTACTCTAAATGTATCTTTGCTCATATATTCGATTATTACAGTTTTTGTTTTCTCTAATAAGCTAGCTCCCATGCTTATTTTATTTAAGTCATCAATACTTAAACCATCTTCTAAAAAGGTGTTTGTTAGTTCTGGTTGATTATAGAACTTTTCGTCCAATTCAAATTTCGCATCAAATGGTGTTGGATTGAATAAATCTACAGTAGCAAATCGTACAACAGTATTATCCTTTTTTAAGTCTAAATGCAGTTCTTGTTCTACTTGATTATTAGTATTACTAATTGACTGAATAAGTTCTCCTAAATTTGATACGGTTTGAGATTTTGTTATATTATAAATTGAAAATATTAAATCATCTTTATCTACAGTTAATTCTTTTAAAGCAGTATCAAAAGTAGCATTTGTAATTTTATTTTGTTGTTCTATTTTTGAATGTAGAATATTAAATATAATACCAGTATACGATATAATTGGTTCTATTTCCGAATTTTCACGTAAAAATAGTATTGCGTATTTAGGAGCATCAGCAGATATTTTTTCATTTTTAATATACATTGATGATAAATTTTCAGCAATTATTCCTGATATTCGATTTTGTTCTTCGGTTTGCATAAAAAATTTCATAAGATCAAATTGAGGTTGAGATTGAGATTGATCTATACTTAATGGACGTCCTAAAGAATAACCTAAATAGTTTAAAAATACTGTCATGGCGACTGTTTCATCTTTGTCACGAAATTTACTTTTTTCTGTAGAATAAAGTAAATTTATTATATCTGTTGTAACTGTTGAAATACCAGGATTAGTTGTATTAAATTTTTTTAGTAAAGATTGTATAAATTTTAACATTACCTGTTTGTGTAAAATTTTAATTTTTTTTTTTTGTTCTTCAACAGTGTTATATATAAACATATTTATACCTTCATTAGATGATAGACACATCGTTCCAAATGATGTTTTTTTTTTATTGTCTCGTACTCTATAAACTAATTCATAACTCCCTCTTTCATTTATTATCATTTTTAATATTATTTCCTTATCAGGAAATACTTCTTTGCCATTATAAAATACATAGACTTGAAAGTTAAGACGTCTATAATTATCAAGAACTATAGTTAATCTATTGTCACTTGATGTGTGTGACATAGTACTAACTTTATCAAAATTCTTACGAGGATTTTTAGTTAATCTATATGAAAGTGCTTCTAGGGACCCCCCGCTCATTTCTGGTAATTCAACTTGTTGGATTTTTTTTGTTTTTTTTTGTTTATTGACTCTCTTAGTATAGTATTTTCTATTCTGGCTAACATTAAGTTTTTTAGAGCGACCCCTTACCTTTTTATTATATTTTTTACTATACATATGTTACTATATGATAAGAAAATAAAATTAATTTAAAAAAATAGACACATATACATTAACATTAATTATGTATTCAAAAATAATTAGATATAATTTAAATTAAAACAGACTACTTAATTTAGATTTATGTTTTTTTCCAAAAAACGCTTCATCTAGTTGTTCTGTTACATATTCTTTAGTAGTTATATATCCAAAATAATGTTCTAATGGGTTTTCTTGATTATAATTTATTTGTGATGTTTTACCCTTTTCATTATAGAAATCGCTGATTGTTTCTATTATTTCGTGTTTTAAATAAAAACCATCAGGAAATAGAGTTACTATTAAATCATCATCTCTCTCTGGAAGCATTTCTAATGTAGATTTTAACTTGGTATCAGTATCAAATGAAAAATGGTCTGCGTTTAAATAAGAAAAATTATATGGATCTTCAGTAAAATTTGTTTTTTGATTTTCCTGTTTACCTTTATTTTGTAAAAAACCATTTACCAAAGCTATAATTTTAAGGGTGGACAGCCTTCGAGGTTCAAGAGACTGTATATTTTTGTTTAAATTTGCTTTCCCATATCCCATAAATTTTGTAAATTTTGAATGTTTAGATGATTTAATTTTTTCAGTTGGTTCTTTTAATGAATAGCTTTCACCCTCAAAACTAAAACTATCTATTGAGTCGAGTGTGTCAACATGATTAATGATAAATTGTAAGTCTGTTTTATTATCATCAATATATAATGATTTTTTCCTTTTGGAACCATTATCGGTTGCATTAAAAAGCAATTTTTTCATCATTATTTGTTTATCAGGGCCAGTTTCAGGGTCCGTAGTGCCAGTTTTAGAGTCCTTAAAAAAGACAACTTTATATACATAATCTGATAAAAATTTTGTTTTTTGATCGTTTAAATCAATGTCTAAAGTATTTAATATATCTACAATCTTATTAGAATTACATATTATTATGATTTTCGCATCAGCACGTTCTAATATTTTTATAAGTTTTTCAAGATCAGGGGTAGATTCAATTATTGACTTTATATAATCATAATTAAATATATAATATTCATGTCCTGTTGATTCTTGATTATATTTTGCTGATTTATTATTTTGATGATTTAACTTTATAACTTTATAGTTTTTTTTATGTTTGTCAGCATCATCACCTTCTTCATCCTCTACAATTTCAAATAATTTTGCTTCATATTCATCATTACTGTCAGACTTTGGAACTAAACATAAGTCTAATGTTGTCATTACAGGCTTACCATTAGTTAAAGTATATTTTACATAACCATATGTGGCATTGCCATCTGGTGAGTAATAAGCTTTATCATTTTCGCAAATAATAAACTTACCCTCTTGTAAATTCTTATTTACATATTGTAGAGCTTTTTTTTCGTTTGGTGTCTTATCACAAATATATTTTTTAATTTCTGTAGCTTTTTGTTTTAATGATGGAGGTAATTCTATACCTTCTTGATTTAATACTTTAGAAATTGAAATATTATGATAATTTAGTAATGTTTTGTAATCATATGTTGAAGGAACCTGTTGCTTTGCGGTTAAAGCCTTCGCCGCCTCCGCCGCCTCCGCCAACTTCACTTTCGCAATCAAATTATTATAAGATTTAATAATAGGTTTTTGTCGATCTGCTGGTTGATCTGCTGGTTGATCTGCTGGTTGATCTGCTGGTTGATCTGAAATGTGAGGATAATTCATTAATCTATTTAATTCATCAGGTAATTTTAAAGTTTCTAAATTAGTAATAGCATGTGATGACGATTTATGATATTTGAAATATTGATTATTACGGTTTTTTTTAATATAATAATGTGTTTCTAGTTTAATTAATGTATTGTTAATAGCATTTTCATGAATAAATACATTCGATGAATAATTTGTCTTTTGGGGATGCGGTTGAGGTGCTAAGAGATTTACTGGTTCTGCTGCTGACAGATTTACTTGTGCGGGTGCGGGTGCTGTTGCTAATGTCTTAACTTTACTGGGGTATGTATTTATTTGAGCATCAGGTATATAAGGTGGTATATTTATAGCTAGTGCATCAGCTGTTAAATTTGAACCATTAAATACAACAGCTGATTGTTGTTGTTTTTCCAGCATTTGACCAATATTTCTGACTTGATGGTTTGGTAAACTAAATCTAAGAGTTAACAGAGATGATTTATATTTCATGGTTTTCGCTGCTTTCTTCACCTTTTCTAATTGTTCTGGGCCATTACTAAGATTTAAGCTTTCATAAAAACCAACTCTTCTAAAATAATCAAATGCTGAAAAATCAATCTCAAATCTTGTTTTTTGTATGATATCTGTTATTTGTTTTGTTCCTTTTGTATTTTGGTCTATCGTTGATTGGTAAAAATCTTTGATACCACAGCCAAGCATTATACTAAATTTTTTTAGTTTTTCTTTCATTTCTTGTGAAGTTAGAAATTCACAAAGAGATCCTACTTGTTCTATATTTAATTTGGAGCAAATACATAGAAATGGTATAGTCTGATTTTGAAACATTTTTATAAATTTAACAGATTCTGTAGATGTGTTACCTGTAATTTCGGTTAATTTATTTATAATTAAGCTTTTGATTTCAGTAAGTTTTAGTCTAATAAATTCGCTAGAATTTTCAGTTATCTCAATAATACTTGATCCTGAACTTATACTCCCTTCATTTCTCATATCAAATATTATAACACTAGTATATTGATTCTTATAGTTTGTTATGGTGTCTTGATCTTCGGTTACAATCGTCATAGGAAGTTGATAAGTAACTTGCCTTTTCTTTAGTTGAAGAACCCCCCCTGTTTCTTTACTAATTATACTTGTTTCATCTGATATACCTTGTATTACTGATTTAATATTAAATTCAAACGGAGTCATATCAAATAAGTCATTAAATAATTGTAATGGTTCACTACCAGGCGTAAATGAAATGGGTTCAATTTTTCCAGATTTATCTACCTTTCTTGAAGTAAAAGCTCTCTTTCCTACAGCACATTTTGTTCGTGCTTGTCTTGGTAGTTGTCCTTGTAGTTGTCCTTGTAGTTGTCCTAGTGACAATTGCCCTTGTCCTTGTATTGGTTGTTTTTGTCTTCCAGATACAGCTTCTGTTTGTATAGGTAAACATTTTTTTTGTTTATCATCATATTCGCATATATCCTTACTTTCCGACGAAGCACCACATATTTCTTTTTTATCGATTTTACTACAGTCAACCTCATCATCCAGTATATCTAAATTCTGTTTACCATCCGTATTAATTTGAGCTTTAATATCTTGAACTATAGTATTTAAATCTTTACTCATGTAATTACTTATTCCTTGCGAACCACCATTATACATTACTTTAAGTTTTTCTTCATTTGTTAGTTTTAAGAAAAACTGAAGAGATTCTCTAACCATATGATTTAAGTCTACATCCGTATCTATATCTCTATAGGTCTGATCCATATTAAATCCTGGTGCGAATAACGATCCAAAACCAGTCATAGGGATCTGAGATAAAGCATTGAACATACCCTGTTGATTTTGAAATTGAGGATACATTTGGGAAAATTTCTTTTCTTCTTCTTCTTTTTCTTTTTTCTTTTGTTCCGCTTCTTTTTTTTTCTCTTTGGCTTTTATTTGCGCTTGAGTCTCGGTGTTTTGTGTCTCTTTTTGTCTCTCTGCTTCTTGTGCTTTCTTCCTTGCTGCTGCTGCTGCTAATTTTTGTTGTTTTTTTCGCCTTCGGCGTGCCTTTCTTCTCTTTTTTTTAGACAATTTATACTCTTTTCTAGATTCGAGTAATGCTGTTATAGCTGTACTTGTTCTTCTAAGTGTTGCCCGTGATTGATTACGCCTAGCCGCAAAATTAGAAGAAGATGCTGATGTAGTAGATTGTGTTGCTGATGTAGTAGATTGTGTTGCTGATGAAGGTTTTTTCCCACCATACTGTTTTTTAGTTAAAAAATTTGGTATAGACTGATTACGTTTTCGTGTCTTATAAGGCATACTTAATAATTTATTAGAAAATATTTAAAATTTATAAACCGTATTAATATTTGAGTTAAATATATTTTATAATAGTTTAATTTAGTATCTAAATTGAAATAATTTTTGATTTTTAAAATTGAATTTTAATTAAAAACAATTATATTATTAATAATGAATTCATATTCATCTAGTATTTTGGGCATTTTATATGATATATTTCCAGACTTGATTGCTGAACTCATTTTTAAAAAATATATTCATTTATCAAAACGAAACTTTGTAGATGAATTTAAAATATCGAATCAAACTATAGGATTAAATGGTATATTAAAAATTAAAGATAGCACGATGGCAAATTGGATTGTTAATTATGAGCAAATTTTGTATGAACAAAAAAAATTTGACAAAAATAATCTAAAAAATATTAATGGTGTATTAAATAATAATCATGACTGTTTGCGAGCTTGGAAAATGCGAAATAAGCATAATAGATTGAAATTTTAAATATAACTTTCATTAAATGAATCTAAATAGTTATTGTTACATGACTGTTTTTCTAAAACAAAGCTATTTAAACTTGGATGGGTTACATCTGTGCCAAAAAAAGCACTATAATCAGTTTCAAATTGATTTAAAGCAGGACATGTTATAGCATCATAATCATATTCAAAATCATCTGGTGGGAAAATTGTAGTTTTAACACCTTCCATAATTTGATTTGAAGAATCATCTACCAATTTTTCAATATCGGCAATAATTCGGTTGACATTTCCTCCTAAATTAATTTTATTCTTACGATAATAGTTTAATAACCATTTATAATTTTCTATTGCCTCACTATCTTGAAAAAAATGTTTAGATGATTCTCCACGAATATATTCGGCTTCAGCTCTTGGATTTCTTAAATCAGTTCGCATGTCTAAACATTTATTAGTTAATTTGTCACGAAATGAATTTAAACGCGTTCCTATCGGTGAATTCATTTGATCTGCTAATTCGGGTTTATCTACTAGTTCGTTAATCAAATAATATTGAGCATCTAAATCAAGAGTATTTAAATCTAACACTTCATAATTTTTTGATGATTCACAAATTGTATGCGGAAATCTCATTTGCGCACTTTCGGTTAGATTTATATAAGTTTTCTCTGATAACAAGTCACATTTATTACCTAAAGCTGATTCTCGATTTTCGAAAGTTAAGTATCCTGGATTTATAGGTATTAAATGTGACTTGTTATATGTACTTAGAGGATTATCTCCAAATCTTGCTTTAGCTGTACCATATTTTAAAAATTTACGAGTTTTGCGAGCATTAATTAGGTATTTCCTTAAATCTATCCTCATAACTAAACCACCTTCATCAAACGGTTTATCTAGAATTTGACAGGCTTCTAGATCCTTATACAAATTTTTTGTTTTATTTATTCCAGATGGTAAAATTATTGTGTCGAATAAGGATACTAATGTTAAATTTATATTAATAATAGGTTTAGCCTTTTCTGCGAACATCATTGGAACGTTTATTTCCTTTTTCTTTTGATCTATCATTTTTTTTAGAACCTTAAGCTTTTGTAAATCATCATTTTTATATTCTAACTTATTAGCAATTTGCGATTGTTTTGCGACTAATCTATCTTCTTTAGGTTTAAGACTTGAATTATATTTATTAAGATATCCATTTTTTTCGTCATTGTCACGTTTTAATCTTTGTAATTCTATTTTCTGTTCTTTTTTTATTTGATTTACTGTTAATTCTACCATAGTTTGATAGTTTGTAATCATCTCGGTTGGTCTAGGATTATCTGGATCTGGATTTGGATCCATAAATGGACCGGTTCTACCTTTGAATTGTTTTAATACTTTTACACGTTGATCTTTAAAATAGTCGTATTCATAAATTTCACGCATTTTTTCGGTATTACGTTGAATACACTGCTTCCACATATTTATATTTTTATATTGATCATTTTTTTTGAATTTAGCTATTTCATTTATTATTGACTTCTCTTCATCAATCAGACTTTCTACTGATCTGGCATAATCACTATTTTCTGTGTCTAAAACTTTTGCCTTACAGTGTTTATTTGGATCTTGTGTTAGATCGAATTTAGAAATCTCATTATAATCATCTTCTAACTTTGTTAATGAATTATAACTAGACATTAAAGAACTTAACCAGTTGCGACACAATTTATCATTGTTGAAATTTTCAAAAACCCGTTTCATTTGATTACAATCTTTGTAAAACATGCTAACTAAAACAAGAGGCGTGTTATTTCGACCTTCTAAAATGATAACATTGTCTGCTTCGATATATGGCATAAGGTAAATATGTATGTCTTTAGGATGTTTTTTTTGATACTGAGATTCATCGGTCATACGAGTGAATATTGAAGCTACTACTTTATTCGCATTATCGTTTGATAATAATTTAGAGTCTGAAAGATATTCTTTTAGTATGAATACATCAAGTTGAGAAAATTGTTTCTTTTTCGCATCGTCTATTTTAGGAATACCATGATCAGAAGGAAATGTACTTAGACCTGGACTTGGACTTGAACCTGAACTAGTTGTTGATTCAAAATAGGGATATATTAATGAATTAGTAGGTCTGACTGGTTCAGGATATAAGCTATCTAAGTCAAATCTGATTTTTATATTTGTATCTACTGCTATATGTGAAGGCTGAGTCGTACCATCTTCATTAGTTGTTTGCGTAATAATATTCTTTTTCCAATTTAGCTCTGGTGTAGGGCATGTTGATGTTTGTCCTACACTAAATAATATAAATGTATTTCCATCACTTGTTATTTCATTAGTTTCCCATCGATTAATACCACTATCAGCATTAAAACTTAATGTGATACCTTCTCCTTTATTTGTGTAATGAGCATATTCATTTCCATCGAGTTCTGATTCTTTAGTAAATATTTTTTTAAAAGTAGCAGGGGGATCATTATTAATATCTTCAAAAATGACTCTGGTAAATTTCGCACATGATGGTACAATGCGATCAAATGTTGGAGGGTCACGTTCATTATTTATTTGATCCTTAAGATATCTAGTTTGATCTTTACAGGGAGGATATTTTACATATTCTTCAGGAGTGTAAAGATAGTATTTCATTAAATTTTCAACTTCATTTTCTTCAACTATTTCTTTCAAATAAAAATTAAATCCAACTTCATCCCATAGATCATTAACAATATTTACAAAATTACGTTCCAGATATTCTTTTGAACAGTAATCTGATAGGTAAACTTCATCTAAACTTTCAACATTATACCGTCGATTCATCATAAATTTGTGGAAGACTATACCGATACTATCATTTTCACAATTTTCTTTAGGATGACTGGTAAATGATTCGGTTGTTTGAGAAGAAGATGGTTTTAAGGATGTTATAAAATTTTTAAAGTTGTTATTTGTGTATGAAATAACAAAATAAATACAAATTATAATGATAATTATTGCGATTGTAATTAATACTACATTCATTAATAATAACTAGTAAAATAAAATTAAATAATAATTCTTTAGATATTTAAAAATGAAATTTTAAACAATGAGATCTTAATGTTAAATCTTATAGATTGGTATTATTCATCAGACAATGGTATGTGTTGACCTATCAAATAGCTTAAAATTAAGAAAGGTATAGTTATTATTAATGACGTTAAAAATTTGACTGTAGTGAAATGAGCTTCGCTGAATTGTTTTAATTCGCGTTTAGTGTCAATATAATTGTCAACATAGCTAGAAACTGTAAATTTGATTGCTAAAAACACCGCAAAAAAGAAAAAATTTATTTTATTTATTTTCACAAACAAGATAAATGATCCAATTAAAATAAGTGCCAAACTAAGATGTAGATCATGTGTGTTGTGTAACATATAATCGATAAATTTTAACATTATTATAAATTATAACTATTTTATTTTTCTCAAATTACTTATTTATATTTAAACAAGTGATGAAAGATCCACTGGCTTGTAATAAATATTTTTC
>Ga0209634_1001376_pt1 | contig 17740 bp, 10 predicted proteins | sample LinPmetageLP40_FD_184043 | JGI IMG/M metagenome (GOLD analysis project Ga0209634, IMG submission 184043) | Marine viral communities from the Pacific Ocean - LP-40 (SPAdes) (version 2) | ecosystem: Environmental > Aquatic > Marine > Oceanic | place: Pacific Ocean | collected 2010-08-26
CCTCCGCTGCGACTGACGGCTTCTCCGTTGTGACCGACGGTCGCGAGTCGATGAACTATTATTTTTTTTTGTTAATTTTTTTCCAAATTTAGTGTATATTATTGGATTATATAATGTAGAAGAATACATACCTAATGGATCTAAAACTGTGGATTTAGTTACATAGCTAGGTCTTAAACTATTATTTTTAAATAACTGTGAATAATTTAATTGTCTAATATGTTCTAAGGTATTATTTATTTTGAGTTTTTCTGTTTCAGTCTCTTTTTTTGTTGATAATTTGTTTTTTTCAGTCTCATATAATCTTTGTGACCTATTAATAGTAATCCATTTTATAAAACTATTCTTAAGTATGTCACTTTTTATATTTTTTATAATATTTTGGGGTTGACTTATATCTAAAAAATGATAAATACTCCATTTAATTTCTTTAAAATAATTATTAATATCTTCTTTTAATATTTTTTTTCCTGCTATAATTTCAGGTTTATATTTATTGTAACAAATATTTAAATATTTTAATAATGCATAAATTTGATTCCAACATTCATACAATACTTGTGTCAAAAAACATGATATTTCCTTTTCGGGATTTAAACCTGTTTGAAATATTTTGTAAACTACTTGCTTGAATAAATTATATTTATAGTAAGATTTGCGGTCTTCTTCTGGTATTTCTTTATAATCAAATGCAATATCTTCAATCTTATTCAATATTAAAGTTACTAAATCAAAAATAACCTTTCTACTAAAAAAAGTTTTTGCAAATGTAGGTAACCCGGATATCAATAATTCTAAGCCAGTCTTTCCAGTTTTACTATGCTCGTGATTAAAATTTAAATTTAACCATGCAAAACAAAATTGTTTAATAGAGTTTATTGCTGGCTCTATTTTTCCAACATATGTTTTAATTAGTTCGATAATTTGGTCTTTTGAAAAGCGTATTAATCTAGTATAATCCCGTAAAGTAGTAGTTTCTAAAAAGTTTGATAATAAAGTATTATAATTAGCTTCTGTCCCTAAAGAACTTACATTCCATATATCTTCAAAAATGGTAAATAATTGCGATGCCGAAAAGTTATCTCTAATATCATCCCATAAAGTATTCATTAAACTCCATACAGAATAGTTTGGATTATCTATATCAAATTTATTAGCTATTTCTAAAAGATGTTCTTTCATTTCAGGAACATCTTCATTCCCACTAAGTTCAGTTATAAATTTTTTTATAGCATTCGTAGGTGTGTCTCCTATACCTAATCTAATAGAATTTACATAACTTATTTTTTTATAATCGGTAAGTTTAAGTTGTGTTTTAATATAATCTATAATTTTACCCTTTATACCATCTTCAATTGTTAAGCTTGAATCAAATAGATTTCTAGTAATTATTTTTGTTAAAAAAGGATTAAAATCAAATGAGCCTGATACTTTATTAATTATTTTAATTATTACAGGTAGTGTTAATGCGCTACCTAAAAATAAAAAAATTAAATATGTAAAAAAATGTCCTATAATAACGAATGGGCTAAATAAATTAAACTCCTGTTGTTTTTTAAATGATATACAACCAGATTTAAACGGATAGTTCCAAAATTTCAAGGATATTTTTTTAATATTTGTATATGTTAATCCATTATAAACTTTTTTAATATATTTAGAACCACCCCGTTTCCTTCTAATACGTATTTTTCTTGAATATGGGAATTTTTTTTTATTTAAAATAAGTTTCATAATATATTATAAGATAATTTATAACTTATTTTAAATAAAATAGATAAATAACTCGCAAGTACAAGTATTCGAATGTTATTATTAAATATGGGGAATATTACACTAATTAGTTATAAATAACTAGTTAAATGCACCATTTAAACTTGTTATCGTAAACTTATAAGTTAAATATAAAATTGATATAATAATATGTTGTTGACTTTATAATCAATATGGAATACAGTAAAGAACCTGAAAAGTATAATTTATTGCAGTCACGTATAAGTATGAAAAATAAGATGATTATAGAACTAAATAAAATGATTAGAAATATGAAAAATGACCTTGATTTGGATAAAAATGAATTATATAATATTTGTAGCCATAAATATGAAAGAGAATGTACAACTAGCGGATGTTATGCTGAATATGATTGGATTTGTAAATATTGTGGCAAATATCGTTAATAATATAAAATTGATTTATTATACATATTTATTTTTTTATTAAATGTCATATAGCGAAAAGGAGTACCAAGTAGCTAAAATTTTAACTAACTTGTCCGACACAGATATTACTATAGGTTATGTTAATTCTATAGGTAATGGTTGGGGAAGTATAGAACAAAATGGTGTTACGACTCACAGATTTGATAAGCTAAGAACTGGTAAATTGCTAGTTGACAGTTCAAATATATCTCAGATGGAGAAATATTACAAAATATTGGATACTACAAATTATTTTATTAATTATCAACCAAAGATTGCAGATAAAATATCTGGTTTAGAAGGTATGGTTATTGATGGTATTTATAAAAAAACCGGAAGTAAAATATTAGTTAATAAATGGACTCAGGAAGATAACATCCGATATTGTTTAGAAATCAATGTTAAACGTGTTGATACTAACCCCCATTTTAAAATGAAAGTTTATAGCAATAAAACTACTTGTTATAAATGGGGTGAGTCTGTTGCTCCATCAAATTGGACAGGTACTAAAAATGTAGCATTTCGTGGAGGTGTGGGAAGAATAAAAAAAGAAAATTTCAGACATAAATTTATTAAAGATTTTATGATAAAGTATAAATTGATTTAATAAATAATTATTATATATAGTAACTTTATTTAATATTTATAATTGTTTCTCATGCTATTTTCATATTCGGTATATTTTTAATTCATTTATTTATTCTGAGTCCGATATTTCTTCATTTATAGCTGAATTATTTTCAGAAATATTGACTTCTGGGTCGGCAGATTCTGAATTTACTAAATTAAATGCAGTATTTTTTATAGCAATAGTTTTATTTAGTTCTGTTATAAATATTTCATATCTATCAGTATCAGTGTTATAACCTCTAATATTACCATTTTTATTATTATATGTATCATTACTTAATCCAGTAATACACACTGTTTCGTCAAATTTGTAGTCTGTATTCTTTAAATTTTCTATACTATCATTTTTTTTGGTATTATTTGACATATTCATATATTTTTTCATAAGTTCAGGATTATTTTTTAGCATATCCATTGCATTATTCATCATTTCTGGATTTTTCATAAATTCATCAAAACCTGGCATCGCATTTGTGTTCATAATAAATATAATATTTATTTTATTTATTATATTTAAACTTACTATAATTAAGTATTATTTAAAGATTTACTGTTTTTTTATATTAATGAAAGTAGGAATAATTAGATATCCAGGTTCTAATTGTGATTATGATATGTTAAATTATTTTAAAGATAGTTTTTTTGTGTGGCACACAGAAACTAAATTACCTCAAATGGATTTACTAATAATACCAGGTGGATTTGCTTTTGGTGATAGAATATATGATACCGCTACTTCGCATTATGAAATATCTCCAGGAGAAATGGCAGTTAAATCACCGGTTACAAAAATTATTATGGATGCAGTAGATAAACAAATACCTATAGTGGGAATATGTAATGGATTTCAGATTTTAATTAAAATGGGATTATTACCAGGAAAACTATTATTAAATAAAGATTCAAAATTTAATTGTAAAATTGTTAATTGTAATCTAAAATCTAAATATTTGGATGAAAATATAAATATAGATATACCTATAGCTAATTCATATGGAAGATATTTTATAGAAGATGAGGCATATAACTCTATGATTTTGAATGACCAAATATTTCTAAGATATAACGATTTTAATAACGGTTCTTATAAAGATATAGCTGGCGTTTGTAACAAAGAATTTAATATATATGGTATGATGCCTCATCCTGAGAGGTCAAATAATGATTATTTTATTAATTTTTTTAGAAAAATAGTTTATAATAGAATTGATAAAGATATTAATAAAATTATGTGTAGCGAACATGTCTCTTATAAAAGTACATCCAAATATTTATCTAAATTATATACTGAAGGCGAACATGTAGTCCAAGGACCAGGAGAAAATGCGGGTATAGTTCGAATAGGAAATGGTTATTGTATAGCGATACGTATAGAGAGTCATAATCATCCAGTATTTATTAATCCATACCAAGGAGCCGCAACAGGTGTTGGTGGAATATTAAGAGATATTTTTACAATGGGTGCTCGTCCAATTGCTTTATTAGATTTTTTAAGATTTGGAAAGGATGAATATAATACTAATTTAATACCCAAAACGATAAAAGGTATATCTGATTATGGTAATTGTGTTGGTGTACCTAATGTAGGTGGTGATTTTTATAGGTCTGATGTATATAATAATAATCCTTTAGTTAATATAGCGTGTATTGGTTTGGTAAAAGAGTCAGAAATAATTTATGGTAACGCATTAAATAAAGACAGTGTAATCATCTATGTAGGTAGTAAAACTGGTAGAGAAGGAGTGGGGGGTGCTGATATGGCATCTAAATCATTTACTGGAGATATTGAGAAGTTGAAAGACAACATACAAACAGGTGATGCATTTTTAGGAAAGTTACTTTTAGAGGCATGTAATGAAATCGCAGAAGAGAAATTAGCAGAAGGTATGCAAGACTTAGGTGCAGGTGGTATATTATGTGCTACCATAGAATTAGTAGAACGAGGGAGAAAAAAGACACAATTAGAATTAGGTTGTGATGTATTTTTAGATAAAGTACCTACCAAAACTAGATTGACGCATTCTGAGATATTAATTTCTGAATCACAAGAAAGAATGGTAATTATATCTGAAAAAAAAAATGTAGATAAAATCTTTAGTATATTTAAAAAATGGGATTTAGAGTATTCGGTTATAGGTAAAATTACAGATAATAGTCAATATATAGTTTATGATGATAATACTATAATATATAGTACTTATTTTTCGGATTTTAATTATCCTAAAATAGATTGGGATGAACAAGAGTTTGATTATAGTAACCATGAATTAGATAAAATAAAGGATACAAAATTATGGGAGGAGTATGATAGTATGGTTGGATGTAGAACAATAAAAGGTCCATTAGATAGTGGTAGTTATAGTATATTAAATATTTATGAAACTGGTGAAAAACTGGTAATAACTTGGGGTTCAAATTTTGACATTTGTTATCAAGAAATTATAAATCAAAATGCGAAACCATTGGGATTAGTAAATTGTTTAAATTTTGGTCATCCAAAGAAATCAATGGGTGCATTTAAAACTTTAGTAGAAGAATTAAATAGTAAATGTAAAAAACATAAGATTCCCATATTGGGTGGAAATGTAAGTTTATATAACTCTACAAATGATATATCTATTGATCCTACAATAGTTTTGGTAATGATTGGTATTCTAGTTTAGTTAAACCCATAGATAATATCCACATTATTACGAATATTAGCATTGTTCCTAAAAAATTTTTGAATGTAATTTCATCTCTTGGAATAATAGGATATGATTCAAATAATGATATATCTAATTGATATTTTAGTTTATTTGTTGGGAACATTAGATTAATTAATTTTTTAACTTGTAATTTTTCAAAATCATCTAAACATTGGTAAGAGTCTAATTTAGGATTAATTAATTTCCAAATATTATAATTGTAATTATCCATAATAGAATAGAATTTTGATAGTATATCGTTATCGAGTTTGAATTTATTATTAACTAATAATTCTTTAGTTTCTATTATAACTGGAGTAATCATATGTTTGATAACATATAGGTGAATAGTTTTATCTATTTCAGAACTATTTATTGGTAAATTAATATTAACAAATGTCTTTTGGTTGTCAATCTTAACTTGTTCAATTGAATAGTTAGTAATTTCATTATTGATTTCATTATTGATTTCAATCCAACATTTATGTGATGTGTTAGATATCATTTCTTTTATTTTAGAATTATCAGTAATTAATAAAATTTCAGATTTTTTATTAGCAATCCATCTTTGTTTTTCTTCATGAGTTCCAAACATATCTTGTTCATTAATTAGATTATTATATAAATTTTGGACAATTATATTAGTTCTATAATAATGTAACCATTTGTCGTGAATAATATTAGTTAGCATATTCATTTTTTTTAAATAAAAATAATAAATTTAAATCAATTTTAATTTATTATTTTTTTATAATATTAGTATCTAATTATATTTTCTATTTCTCATTTTACTTTTTTTTCGTTGTGATTTTCTCATAGGACTAATTTTTTTTTTATATTTACGTCCACCTTTTTTATTATATGCCCAAGCTAATTGTTTTGCTGGATGAAATCTATTAATATCTTTTGCAGTTACCCAAGCCGGATGTGGTGGATTTTCTAAAGATTTACATAATGGAGGGCGTATACTAAGGGTATTATCATTGTCTTTTATTGTATATCCCGAAAAAATATCTCCGCTTTTTTCACTTGGTTGTGGGGGTAATTCGTTTCCTGTATTATCCTTATAAATTTGCTGTTGTTCTGATAATTCTATACTAGATAAAAAATTATCAGTAAATTTTTGTCCTTGTAATTTTAATATATTCTCTATTATTTCTTCGAACTTGGAATCATCCAATGATATATCCGGATTTTCCGATTCTAATTTACCGTCATTTTCCAAAAAATCTTTTTTAAGAAATGGTAAAATTTCTAAAAAGTCTGTGTATGCACTTGTGGATGTCTGTGCGTTATTTTTAAATTTAGTTCTTTTAAATAAACTATATTCTTTTCGTTCATCTATAGTTTTATCAATAGCGTAATTTATAGCAATATTTATTTTATCATCATCACTTATTTCAAAATAACCAGGTTTCTTATCACAATCTAAAATTAGATTATTTAGGGTGTTAATATACGACTGAAATTCGTACCATCGGTATTTGCTTATACTATTCATTTCTTTATGTACAGGTGAGAAATCGGTGAAATAATGATTGTTTGCTTCATCTAATCTTGCTATTCTATCTCTTAAAAAAAGTATATGTATTGGAAGTTTGTATAACCCAGACACTAACCCTTTTAATATAGTTCCTGGTAAATCGTCTATACCAAATAACTTAACAATACTACTGGTTCCTCTATTACGTATAGTATATTGCCAAATGTGTAATAATAGTTTATATATCCAAAAATTAATATATCTAAAAGATAGTTCAGTATTTTGCAAGCCGTCTGTTTTAATATCGGATCCCCTTACAATTTCTGTAAGTTCTTCGATTGATGCAAAATTATTTAATAATCCAGTAAAACCCATTAAATGTTTATCTGTTTTTGATGAATACGCCAACCATTTTATCATAGTCGCAACTACTTTTCCTGCCATAGAATAAGGCTCATACCAATTATCATGTACCTTTTTAGGCATATGTACACATTTACCAATTTCTGATTTCATATAGTCATCAGGAATCCAAATACATTCTTTATTTGTATTGCACGGGGTTTCTGTAATTTCTTTTGGACATGAACCTAATTGTTTTTTATAAAAGTTTTCTAATTTATAACTATGTTTAATATTATCATTTGTGTCATCTACATATTCTGGATTTATTTTACGAGTTCTTTTTGGATTAAATAACTTCGTATCAGTTAACATAGGTTCGCAGTAATAACCGGTTCTATATTTATTATATTTACAATCTTTCATTTTATTACATTTTTCACTGTTTTTTGAATTATATAAAAATGTGGATGGAATTGTATCACATAAACCACCCCCCTTATGTTCTGGATTTTCGGTACTAGATACACTAGACTTATAAACTGCTTTATGTCTAATACTTACTGTTTCATCGCCACTATAATTATTCATATAATCATATAATTTCGGGTCTTTATTATACACAGCCTCCATAATTTTTGATATTTGTTTTTTATGTGTTTCTATTTTTTTTTCATCGACTTCTAATAATATTTTACTGAATATATCTTGGACTTGTTTTAGTTCTGAACTATTATTATTAAACCATTTATTTTTAATAAAAAGATATTGTGTAGCTTTTTGTTTTGATTTGTATGTAGGTTCAAATACATTATATCTAAACCGTAAGTCCTCTTCAGAATCTATTACCCCTTTAGATGCTAATCCCAATGATATCAATTGTATTTCTTTCAAACGTAAAAGAATATTATCTCTCCATGTTAATTTATGAGTTTCAATGCACAAATCGGTTTCTTCTTCTAAATCTGAACCAGAAAATTTAGTAAATTTTTTAGTTTTCCTAATTGGGTTATCTATAAGCTTGGATTCTAGTAACTCATTAAAACTATGACTATCTTTACAGGGTTTATTGGCATCACTTAAAGGTGCATTGGGATCTTTAGATTGAGTATTTAGGTTTGTTCTTTCTAAATTAGAATACGATAAATCTATAATATTTACACGAGATAATACCTTAGTATCTTTAAATTTCAAACTAAGTAATAGTAAAATAGAAGGTTCTATTTTATAATATTTTGTCCCATCAGATGTTATACGTGATGGGGTAGATAATGATTCTAATATTGATTTTGTATTATCTATCCATGGAATATCTGACATTAAGGTATAATCCGGAACACCATTAATATCCTTTGAGTAATTAACATAATTTGGTATTGAACCCATCTCAATTTGTTCTTCTGGGGTTTTGTTTTTCCATGATAAATCTTTAGTAAATTTATTTAATAGGGTTTTTCCACCTGGTATTTTTTTTATACCTTCATCTAGTTCAAAATAATTAAATGTATTTAATACTAATCTACCACCCCAAGATAATGTATCCTCTATTAGAGTTACTAACCTTCCTGATACGTGTTTTAATTTTTTGAAAAAATTTCTTATTTTACCACTAAAACCAAGCATATTTCTTGGACATATAGCCATTTCATCTTGTGCTATTTTAGAAGTAAGAATTATTAATGTTACTATAGCATTATATAGGGATGTATCTAATTCACCATTTTCTATAAATTTTATTGCTTTGGGTTGAATATCATCTATATTTATTTGTTGTGTTGCCCAAAAAAATCTGGTTACTATATTATTTTTCAATCCATCACGGTCTTTTTCATTTAGTAATTTCATATAATTTAATTCCAAACATTTATACACTTTCTTTACTGTATTATGTTTATCGGTAACATCAATTTCAGAACCATCATCTAGTTTATAAGTATATTTAGAAGAAAAAAGAGATGATTTTTTAGTACATACATCACAAATATCTGGTTTTATTTTGGTATTACATGGGTCGCTATTAGTACATTTAAAATATTCTGACAATGATTTAGGTAGTGACAAATTAATACTCCCTTTAGCTGTTTTACCACTTGCGTCAGTAAGAGCCTCCCATTCTTCTCTATTATCTGGTATATTTTTTGATAATATTTTTCTTCGTTTTTCCATTTTAGCTTTATCACCCTCCCAACCATATTTTTTGTCTATAAAAAATGTTTCATCCCAAAATACGGGGTGTGATAAAATAATAGGGTTTCTATATTTTGGTGGAACCCAATATTTTCTTTGTTCTTTGAATTTTTCGGTATTTAATAATTCTGTTTTAAAAAAATTATTATCATCACAATCATTTGGTATATCACTAATACTACAATTAAATTTTGTAATATTATCACCAAATACATTATACCATAATTCACAAATATCTTTAAGAATTTTACCTTCTATTATTTTAGAACCTGAACCTATTGGATTAATTTCTTCATTTTTATTATATATTTGAGATATAACTTTGTATAATAACATAATTTTGTTAACATTATTATTAATTTTTTTAGTCTTATTAACTGTAATTGATTTTGAACTACAATTTAATTGTGCATATAGTTTTGCGTCTAATTTAGCTATTATTTTTGCTCCACCTTTTTTAGATTCTCTGGTGTTTTCTAATTCATCCTCTATATTTCTTGAAATTTTTTCTCTAATAGATAAATTATTATATTTTGGTGTAGCATATTCTCCAAAAATAACTTCATCATTTAGCATAATTGTTGGGTTAGTTTCTTCGTCTTCTAGTACATCTTGTGATTCTTCTATTGCCTCTATCCCGATTTTACTATCTGTGATCATCTGATTAATGTGGCTCATTTTATCTGTATCTTTACCTACAAATGATTTTTTGTTTATTAAAACTGATAAAGATAATTTATAGTATTCAAGTAATGTTATACTAGACTGTTGTATATCATTTTCCATAAGTTTTACTAAAGTATTAGATGCACCTTCGAAAATGGTATCAAATGATGACGGTGGTATAGTATCCAAAGGTTTATTAAATTCTACTTCATTAATATTGGATTGATAATATTTATTTATTTTTACTCTAAGGGTTTCTAATTCGGTAATTTCTTTAGGACTCATTTTTTTATGTCCGGCCGATATGGTATCAAGTATTATGTCTAATTTATTAAGAATATTTTCATAATATTTTTTATTAGTTATAATACCCTTTTTAATAAAAAGGTCGGACGATTTTAATATAGCGTTATGTATAGAATCTTTATCTAAATTTTTATCTAATCCAAAATAGTGTTCGGCATTAGATGTTGCATCATTTGCAATGATTGCTATTTCTTTGTAATAATTTGGTAATGTAATATTTCTTTTTTGATGCATTTGTTCACTATTATATTGTCCTAATGTCCAAGTACAGTCTTTTAAAAAATTCATAATTAACTCTTCGTCAGCACTACCAGATGGATTATTAATCCTACTCCACCAACTTCTATCACTAGCGGTTGTAGGAGCACAACCATCTTCTTTAAGGATACTTATTAGTTTAGCATTATCTAAACCTAATATTTTATTTAATAATACAAGTTCTATAGGTAAACTTGAAAGTATATCTATTAATATTTTTTTTACATCAACACTAAAAGTTTTAAGTAAAGGCATGATTATTTCGGATTTATGTATTAATACAGTTACATCTTCTAAAATATATGTTATTAGTGTCCAAGCAGTTACCTCCTTTGATAATTTTTTAACACCAAGTTTGCGACACTCTTTACATAATCCGTCTTTGCCATCTATTTTTTTAGTGCAAGGTTTTCTAGTTTCACCCATTTTGCCATCAGGTGCGGTTTTCCCCGAACATCTACCCATTAAAAGTAAAATAGTATTAAATATTCTATTTAAAGGTTTAAATTCGCGTAAGACGTTGGTTATACCAGAAGTTAATACTTCAACTATATTTGGATTAATATTTAAAAAAAATACTTCAAAGTCCTTTAATACTATAGATAATATAATTTCTAAAATAAAACCTCTTCTATTTATGTCATCACCCATTTTTAAATCATTATAGTATTCTTGCATTAAAGTACCAGACCATGCAGAGTCTTCGCAAATAACCTTAAGAAATGCTTCTAAGTTTTTCTCTTCTATTTCATAACAAGATATATTAGAAACAAATGTTTCCAAACTTTTTTTGTAATTCTTATTAATATTATTTGCTAGTTTATTTATTTTATAAATACCGAATCCGGCAATACTAGTAGAAATTACTGCACCGGTTGTAAATATAGGTAGAGCCATACCAGTTACACCCAACCAGCTTAATAGAGGAGTTGCGACATTTAGTACACCACCTGAAATAGTACCTAATGTACCTAAAGCTTCTGTACCTATCAGAGCCTTTTTAAACATAGAGCCACCCTTTTTAGATTTTTTTTTAGAATAAAATTTTCTATTTTTTTTAGTAAATTTCTTAAAAGGCATGTATAATATTAATAAAGATAAAAGTTCCAGAATCAATTAAATGATTTTTAAATCATGTATGAAGTGTATAATAGAAGATGTGTAATTGAAAAACTATGTGTAGGTATAAAAAATGAACTGATTGTATGGGTTTAAAAGTAAAAGTAATAATAATATTTATAATACATTTTGTATAATGTGAACCTTTTGTTGCTGTACATGCAATATCCTGTTATCTATTGTAGATATATTTTTAGAATGTAATACAAACTTCTTAACTATAACATTTTTTTTCTGACCAATCCGATGTGCCCTAGCAATTGCCTGCATTTCCAAAGCAGGATTCCATGTAGGAGATGTAAAATAAACATGGTTAAACATATATAGATTCAAACCAGTGCCACCGGCATATATCTGTACCAACAATACATCTACAAAATCTTTAGATAAAACATCTTGAATATGACAGTTGGAGATAACGGCTGCCCTATCAGCTAATGATTTATCACCAGATATAGTGTGTACCCTATAACCATTTTTCGTCAATTTATTATACAAATAATCCAACTCTATCTTAAAATTAGTAAAGATAATAGTCCTATTATCTTCACCAATGTTAACCTGCTCTCCCTCAACTATATCATCTATACCAATATCATCAAGTTCTTGGTCAAGTTCATGTTCAGTATCATCATCTATACCCTCGTCTATATGAGTATTTGGTAGTATATTCAATCTATTTGGTATCTTTGCTTCTTGAATTTTAAAATCATATACACCATCTAAATTGTTTTGTTGATGACCAAATCTAATATTGTTATCTAAATCCAAATGACGAATTACATTATCTAACTTAGAATTAGTGTATTTCCATTGGACACTATTAGTATTGAATTTCTTAGCATATCCATCCAAAACCAACTGTGGTAGAATACACGCCTGTCTAAGTCTAAGAATTAACTCTAAAATATGTATCTGGGAGAAATCGACACTATGAAGAATATCTAGTTTTTTCCGAACATCGCCATAAACTCTTTTGTATAAATCTCTTTCTTGTATAGACTTAAATGAAGTATTAACAATCTGTATATTATAAGGTGGTAAGGCTAGTTTAACATTATACTGTTCAACCATCTTCTTAGTACGCCTAAGGATATACTTATTCTTAATAAACTCCATATTATCTTTAACTAGAACTGAATTAATACCTAGAAATCTAAACAAAGTATACAAATCTAACATCCTATTTTGAATAGGGGTACCAGTAATACCCCACTTAATATTAGACTTAAGCTTAATGATAGTCTTAGAGATAGATGAATTTGGATTGCGAAAGTAATGACATTCCTCAACAATAACCCTATCCCAATTAACCCATTGAAAAACAGATGGGATGTCATGAATACCTCTAAAAAGACTATATGATGTAATCCAAACAATAGGTTCATCTAGATTTCGTCGAGTAATCTCATTAGAATGACAAACTCTAGACCCACCATGGTGAATTACTATCTTTAACTCTGGTGCAAACTTTGAAAACTCTTGTACCCATTGACTAATCAAACTAGCGGGTAAGACTAACAATGTATTTGGTAATGGGTTTGCCACTATAAGTGAAATCATCTGTATGGTTTTACCCAATCCCATTTCATCGCAAATAAAACCACCAAATGGACCATTCCGTTTTGAACCATCCGAATTGTGTGTTTTTTCCCTTTTGAGTAGCCATTTGACACCATCTTCTTGGTATGGCTTGTATAGTGCATAACCATACTTAGCCAATGCTATCTTTGCTTTCTGTAGTTTAGGATTCAATCTGAAAATGTTAGACATGGTAGACGTTTGACCAAGTCAGTGTCTATAATTAATTATCATAATAGTAAGAATATATGTCAATTTTGAAAATATTTGTAATCAATAGATAATAGAGAATCAAGTATCTATTAGAAAATCAATTAAGCTAAAACTCTAATCTAAAAAAATATAGAAAAATATAAATATAGTGTTATTGTTCTATTCTAAAGTCTTCGCGAGAGTGTTAACCAAAATGTTTTGTCAGCACCTATGGTGGATGGACGACCATTTTTAGGGCCTCCTTGGTAGAACCAACCATCTGTGCTAAGGTGCGAACGTGACTGGCTTTGGGAAGAAAGGGCTTCTTTAGGTATGTTGTGGAATGACCGAAGAAGGATATTTCCTGTGTTGGTATCTTCTATGGCAATCTTATACCAAGAACCTTGATGTACGGGGTGGTGGGGGGGATGTTTTGGATATTGATGCAAAGGACGACCTTCTTCGCAAAGAACCAGAATCCTCTTATTTTCGGTGGATTGACCTGGTTCCAATGCTCTGCGGATCCAAGTGTTTTCTTCCTTTTCCCAATCTACTAAAATAAGTTCACACCATCTTCCATCGAACATCCGAACAAAGTCACAACCTCCGTTTGTAAATAGTGCTTTAAGTTCCTCCTTCGGTATTTGAGACACAGCGCCGATATGACTAGATTTTCTACCTAGTCTTATGGATCCGAGTTGTTTGGTCTTTGGTCCAGGTTGATAGAACTCATAAGTCATGTTAGACAGTTATATATAAAAACTATATTATAGTCAATCAATTTTATAATCTAACTATTTCTGAATAATTTATGGTTCATCCAAAATTCTTTAGTAGTCGCTATTGTAGTTAGCTTCTAAATCCAAGATTGATATCCATTTTGATAGAACACCGATTTGATAGTACACCGTTCCGTGTATTCTAATTTTGGGTTGAAGATTTCTATGCTTGTGACAACCAATAAGATTGTATTGCTATAAAACAAAAAAATATGGTTTAATGTAATTTGATAAAATATACCTAACTATCTAACTATTGTCCTATTTACTCGGTGACGATAGAGCCTTCTTCGGTATTGGGCTCGCGAACACCAATCTTGACAATTACGGCCTCGTTTTCGTACTTTACGGCATCGTAGATGTCGCCATTGTCGTTGTTGACGAGGTATTCGGTGCCCTCATGTGTCCATCGGACAACATCGGCGCCTTCTTCGTCCTCCTCCTCCTCCTCGGCTGTAGGGTCGAAACCATCGTTTTCTTCACCATCATCGTTTTCGGGGTCGAATTCTTCTTCGGTAGTCTGGTCGTAGACCTCATTATCCTCTGTAGAAGGGTTGATTGAGTGGTCCAGTGTGGCATCGTCACCTGACGAGGTGAGTGAATTGGCCTTATTCATCTTGGTCTTCGGTGCGACAGGAGTAACCGTAGTGATTGTGGCTTCGCCCTTCATCCAAGATACCTCGCCCTTGGAGGATGGGTAAGGCTGTCCACCTTCCCCCTTTCGGACACTGTAGACACCAGATGGGGTCTTTGTGACACCGAGAGCTTCCTCATTAGATTCAGCGGCTTCGATGGCCTCCTGAAACGTCTTGTAGGTCTTCTTGCCCTCTACATTCTTCCAGAGATAGAATCCATTGAATGGGCCCGACCAGTCACTAGGGGCATCAGGTACATCATCCTCGTCAATGACTACCTGGGACGGCTGGTAATCTGCCATCTTTTCCTGGTATTCGGCGCTGAGCTCGGCCTGCTTGGCCTTATACGGTGCCTGGGCACCTTCGTCGAGCGCCTTCCACTGAACTGAAGCCCACTTAGTGAGTTCAGTAATCTTGGTGGGACGTTCCTTCTCGGCGTCCCATAGTTCAGGGTTGGCTTCCTTGAATGCGAGCTTCGTCTCATCTGAGTGGGTGAAGATAAGATACGCCGTCTTAGGCTTCTTGGGCTTGTGCGGGTCCTTGGTCTTCCGCGACTTGCTGGCGCGCTCAGGCTTCATCAGTAGACCGAACTCGGCCGTGCTGGGGATCATATCTCGTATCTGCTCCTCGGTGAAGGTATGCGAACCATCTTCGCCGGCGGTAGACGCCGCCATCAGCTCACCAATCTTGGCTTCGAGAAGACCGTTAAGGCCTCGGAGCAAAGGGTTCATCGAACTTTTTGGGATTGAAACTCGTGTATTGGTCATGCTGTTGTTGGTTTGGTTTGGTTTGGTTGGTTGTTTAGTTCCAGAGAAACTGTATATTTCATATAGTATCAAACTGTAGAATCAAATTTATTTTAGACTGGGTTCCATAAGTAGACATAATATAGGATATGAATAGGAGGCAGTTTTCGGTTACATTTCTAGATTTAGAGTAGTCTACTCTAAACTATGAAAAAAAAATTGATTGTGTAGACCGATGTTCATATACATGAGTGGATATCTGATAGTATGTTGGTAGTTTGTTGGTAGTATGTTAGTGGTATGTTGGTAGTATGGTGCTGGTTTGAGTTGGCAATATGTAACCGAAATCTGCGTAACATATCGATGCATAGTCTATCTCTCAATGAGTAATTGATGCTATAATGGATTCAATTTTTTTCTATGTAGATATGGGTGTGTAAATGTAACCGAAAACTGCATATAGACTATGTATATACGATATATAGAGTATGTGTAGTCTTTATGTCTCTATCTATATAAAAATTGATTTGGTGACGAATGTGAAGGTAATTAGTACCACGTCTAGTGACAACAAACTTTCAAACAAAGCGACTTAACCAGTTCAGTTCAGTTCAACTCGAAACCAGTTCAGTTCAGTTCAACTCGAAACCAGTTCAGTTCAGTTCAACTCGAAACCAGTTCAGTCAACTCGGGTCCATTTTCGGCAGTACGATGTACTCTAATGGACGTTCGGAGGAGGTTACCGTGGAGCGCGAGCACATGGGTGGTGTCATCGGACGTGGTGGGGCGAGCATCAAGGGCATCCAGGAGAAGAGTGGTGCTACGATCGAAACGATTGCGGCTCGCCGTGGGACGAAGCCGAGCTTGATGATTCGTGGCACGCGGTCCCAGATCGAACATGCGCGAGCTCTGGTCCATGAGAAGGTGGGCAGTTTGGTGGATTCGGAGATGCGGCGTCAGCTTTGGCGTCTGGCCAACCCGTACGTGCCGAAGCATGCCGATGCCGGTGCGAAGAATTTGCCGGAGACGGCGAAGCCTGTGACCAACATGTTCGCCGCTCTGGAGATTGAACCGACGAAGGCTCCGAAGACGAGAAAGACGCGAGTTGTCGGGTTGCCCGATACGAGCGCTGAGGTGCGGAGTGGTCCGATAACGATGACTCTCGATGAGTACATGGCTCAGCAGCCGAAGAAGTTGGACCACAAGATTCGCAAGTTGAATGGTGTTGGTGATAAGAACTACGCCCAGAACGTTCTCCAGCGCGAAGAGATGGCCCCAATTGTGGCCCGTGGGAGGAAGCGGGCCGCGAGCGAGTCTGAGTCACCAGTCGCCCCAAAGCAGAAGAAGGCGAAGACGAAGGGTCTGACGTTTAAGCTTGGGGAGAAACCAAAGATTGGAAAGCTCAAGTACCAGAACTACCTGCATGTCAAGGAGCGCAAGGAGCGCCAAGAGGCCATTACATTGGCAAATGTGAAGGCCGAGGAGAGAACCGTGGTTTCGCCTTCTGGGCGACCCCTTTCGGCCGATGCCGAGGAATTCACTCCGGCCAAGTTGGCCTCTGGTGCTGTGAGCGAAAGTGGAGCTTCGGATTCTGTTGCTGGTGACTCCAGCGCTAGTCCAGAACCTCGAAAGAAGCGGAAGGGCAGTCGGCAGCGCGCGAAGGAGCGTCGGCGTGCGGCCAGGTTGTTCGGTGTGGAGACACCACCGCCAGTGGCCGAAGATGAGCAGGACGCAGTTACTACCAAGTACTGCTTGCACGAAGACTGTCTGGTCTCTACTGAGCTTCACCTAGACCTCGAACAGCACATGGTGACCGCCCATCCAATTAGCGAGGACGAGGATGTGTCTGGAGAACCGTGAAGTGTATAGTGGGTGGTGTGGGTGTGGGTGTGGGTGTGGGTGTGGGTGTGGGTGTGGGTATATTCATT
>Ga0209634_1001377_pt1 | contig 17735 bp, 12 predicted proteins | sample LinPmetageLP40_FD_184043 | JGI IMG/M metagenome (GOLD analysis project Ga0209634, IMG submission 184043) | Marine viral communities from the Pacific Ocean - LP-40 (SPAdes) (version 2) | ecosystem: Environmental > Aquatic > Marine > Oceanic | place: Pacific Ocean | collected 2010-08-26
TTTGTTGCTAATTTTCCTTTATTTTCCGTATATTTGTTGCTAATCGGTTGCTACTAGAAACAAATTTGTTGGTAGCAACAGATTTTTAGAGTAAAGGAGAGATTATGCTACATAGAGCTACAACCAGCTACATGTGGCTACATCAAGCAACAAATGAGCAGTAATATCAGAATCGAAAAGACTTGCATGTATTGTGGTGAAATCTTCATCGCAAAGACTACTGTGACCAAGTATTGCTCGGATAACTGCGCCAAACGTGCCTACAAGAAACGTAAGCGACAGGAAAAGCTCCAGACCGTTGATACCTCCTCCTCTTCAACTTCAGTTAACGGCATTCAATCAAAAGACTTTCTAAGTATTCAGGACGCTTGTAAGCTATTAGGCACAAGTCGCTGGACAATCTATCGCATGATAGATAGAAAGCAATTGACTGCCGCTAAACTTGGCAGACGCACCATAATAAGGAGAACGGAAATCGATAAACTGTTTCAGGCATGAAAGTAACACTAAGACAAAGGAACCAAGGTGGCAAGACCAGCCTCTACCTTGATTACTACAACAAGGGCAAACGCAAGACGGAGTACCTCCAGCTATACCTTGATCCCAACCCGAAAACCAAAGAGCAGAAGGAAGTCAACAAAAAGACACTTCAATTAGCTGAAACCATCAGAGCACAGCGACAGATTGAAATTCAAAACGGCACTTATGGCTTCCGTGACAATGAGAAACTAAAAGGCAGTTTCACTGCCTACTTAGAATTACTTGCCAACAAGCGACAAGACAGTGCGGGTAATTACGGAAATTGGGATAGTATGATAAAGCATTTCAAGAAGTTCATGCCACAGGACATTGCCTTTGAGTTTGTTGATCGTCAGCTTGTCCAGGACTTCAAAGAATACCTCGACAAGAAAGCCATCACTCACGGCACAAATAAGCTATCGCAAAACTCTAAATACTCTTACTTCAACAAGTTTAGAGCTGCACTAAAGCAAGCAGTGAAGGACGGCATCATTCCACACTATCCTGCGGAAGGCGTGGATGCCTTCAAGCAAGGAGATCCGGAAAGAGAGTTCCTCACCCTCGAAGAGCTGCAAGCTGCAGCCAATACCGAATGCGAAAACGAACAACTCAAAACTGCATTCATATTCTCATGCCTAACCGGATTGCGCTGGTCTGACATTCAAAAACTTGTATGGTCCGAAGTACAGCATTCCAACGACAGGGGTTACTACATCCGTTTCAGACAGAAGAAAACTAAAGGGGCTGAAACCTTACCGATTTCTGATCAAGCCTTCGGCTTGCTCGGTGAAAGGGATGATAAAGACGAAAGAGTATTCAAAGGATTGAAATACTCAGCTTGGCATAATCTGAAATTGCAACAGTGGATGATGAAGGCAGGAATCTCCAAGACCATCACTTTTCATTGTGCCCGTCACACCTACGCTACGTTACAGCTTACAGCAGGTACGGACATTTACACGGTCTCTAAGCTCTTGGGACATAAAGAATTGAAAACTACTCAAGTCTATGCCAAGATCATTGACGACAAGAAGAAAGAAGCTGCCAGTAAAATTAAACTTGATCTATAGATGGAACTGAAAATATTCAATAGCATCCTGTTTGGAGAGCTTCAACCATTCACAGGAAACAATCGAGAAGAAAAGTACTTCACATCAAAGCTCAACCCAACATTTAAAGTGCCTGGCACTATGGAAGAGTTTGAAGCTGAGTTAAAGAAAGCACTGGCAGAACATCCTTTCCTTTTAGATAAAGAAGAGTACTATGTCAACCTCAACCCTGAAGATGGAAAAATTGAAATCAGTGGAATAAGAGATGAAGTCTTTGAACCGGGCATTGATATTGACATTCCACCATATTTCAACTCCACCACCGAGTACTACTATTACCTTATCAAAAATGAAGGCACACGAATCATTCATGAGCTTGCTCATGAAATACAAGCTATGGGAACCCATGCTGATGGAAGATTCCTGCTTCAAAAGGTCTTACTACAAACTGAATACTTATTAAAGAACACCGCCAAAGAACTAAAGTTTCTTCCAAACACCGACATTCCATTCTATCAGCCGACAAATGAAGAAACCGATACCGAGCGCATTCAGATGAATACACATTTTGTGTACTATACTTTACAAATCACCTTGATAAGGGTTTACTATGAAATCCTTTCAACTTTTTCCTCTTTCGTTGGTGACTTGGGAAAGACCGAGTCTGAACTTTATGCCCAGGTATTAGGGAAAACACCTCCCGAAATCACTTACCAAAAAGTCTCAAAGGGATTAGCGATCCGCAGAGCACAGAATATTGCGGAAACTCAGGATTTTAAGGAAGACAAAGCACATTCAGTTCTAAAAGAACTTCATGACCTCCTGATCAGCGATACAAGTAACTCAAAGTTAATTCAAGCCATTACCGCAATTGAGAATCGACTTTTCATTGAAGCTCAATTGGAAGACCCTAAGCAACACTCATTTGAAGACTTATACGCTCCTTCATTTGCAGATAGCCTATTTAAAACCATCAAGGCTCAATACAAAGCAGAGACTGAACAGTTTGTTTTTGGACATGAACGATTTGAGCAGATAGAAGAAATTCAGGATGCGTCCAATATCTTGCCTGAGCTTCCTAAAATAGCAGATTCTACCTTGAAGCATAGTGTGTGTCGTAAGTTGAACCACTGGCTAGAAACACAAAAGGAATTATATCGAAATCACTTTACCCAGGCATTTACAGCTACGCAAATTGGGAAAGGATCAAATGAACAAAAGGCGACACCAAAGGCTAAGCGTGAGCGGCCTGATTTTGCTTCGCAAAAAGGCACTGCTAGGAATTTCCTCAATTTCTTATCTGGCAACAATCCACAGCAGGATAAGATCATGAAAGATGATGACTATAATCGCTTGTTGCAGATGGTGGATTTCCTGATTGAAAACGAAAAGCTCCCTGACAAAATCAACAAGATTTCGCAAATCAACATTAGTACAGGTATGATCCGCTATACCTTTTACCTAATCCATAAAGAGCTATACACCACAAAAACCATCAAACCTGAATGGATTGATTTTTTACATGCGGTATTTGAACAATTCAAGAATATCGAGTGGAATACCACCAAAACAAAATTCAGTGTTAAACCCTCTAGTTATCAGCATGATATGAAATCCATGAAAGGGTAATATTGGTAAGGTAGCGTTACCTCTTTCCTTCCCTTCTCTTACCTCCTCTCTTTGTTACGAAGTTCATTGAAAGCATGTGCCTTGCTTTCGGTGAGCGAAAGGCACAACAATCCATTTGTTGAACTTTTAACACGTAACAAAGATGTTAGATCAAAATCGAATAATTGAAAAGCTCGATAATATCGAGCGTATGCTCACCGAGCAAAATATACTTCAGAAAGAAGTTCTAAACTTCAATGAAGCATGCCAATACTTGGGTCTTAGCCAAAGTCACTTATACAAGCTGACGAGCAGCAAATCAATTCCGCACTTCTGTCCCCAGGGGAAGCGACTTTATTTCAAACGACTTGAGTTAGATGAGTGGTTGCTGCGCAACCGTACATCAACTACTGATGAAATTCAGCAGCAAGCTGCTGATTACTTAATCAAAAAAGGGAGAGTAAAGCTATGACAGAGATTATTGAACTAATCCTGTCACTCTCTCAGGAGATTAAGACCATAAAGGCATATCTGCAACAATTTCAGAAATCACGCTTAGAGAGATTCAGTGAAGCGTGGATTGATGGACAGGATGTGATGCAAACGCTGCATATCAGCAAGAGAACCTTGCAGACGCTTAGAGATAGTGAGATGCTGCCTTACAGCCGCATCAATGGCAAATTCTACTACAAGGTATCGGACATTGAAAAGATGTTGGAAACCAACTACCAACCTTCAAAATCAGCAGGCCATGGAAGTAAGTAGAGAAGCCATATTGCATAAGACACACTACGGCCTAAACATTTATGCCTACGTGTTGCGCCAATACTATCAGGATGAAACAGTCCTTTCCCTTTCGGGAAGGGACTGCAAACCCACCAAGAATCCATTCAATGCGGACAAGCCCACATTGATAGTGAAGATAGTTGACGGTTGTGCTACGCACACCGACACAGATGGAGCCATTGCACACGGCAATGTCTTTGATTTCGCCTCATTGCATTTCGGCTTATCAGATCAGGATCTGATGGAAAAGCTCAATGAAGAATTGCACTTGCGAATTGGGCAGAAGAATGGTTTTTATGATCAGGAAGTGTCACAACCGCAAGCGGTTGTTCCTGAGATTGTGAAACCCAAAGCACCTGTGTTTAGCTACTACGCCAAACCAGTGACCAATATCAAACCTACCAAAGAGATTGATTTGGTTGAAGCCTACTCCATGATCAAAGGGGATGCTTACGCCTCGTGTACAAGTACACTCCGCAGCATTCAGGATGTCAAAGAAGCCCGGAAGTATAAAGCCTTCCAATTCGATTATGTGACCTTCTCAGGAACTTTCTCCAAGCGGAATGACAAGAACCTAAGAAAGCACTCAGGGCTGCTTACCATCGACTTTGACCATGTGCAAGACCTTACAGGCTTGAAGACTGATCTATTGAAAGACCAGTACTTTGAAACGGAGCTGCTCTTCGTTTCTCCTTCAGGTGATGGCCTAAAATGGGTGATTCCTATCGACCTGACTAAAGCAGGTCATCATGACTATTTCAAAGCGGTTGCGAACTACATACAGCAGACTTATCAGTTGGAAGTAGATCAATCGGGCAAGGACATTTCCAGAGCATGTTTCCTACCCCAAGACCCAAATATTTTCATCAATCCCAAATACTTATAAGTAATGGAAAGGAAGACATTTAATCCGCAGGAATGGATAGAAAATCCAAACCAGCAACAAATAGATACAGAGCCAAAAGAACAATTACCTCAACACGACTTGTCAGATGTTGAGAAGATTATACAGCAAATTGAAGCCAACCAAATAGACATTGCCATCGCTTACAGCGATTGGCGCAATATCGGCTTTGCCTTTGCTGATGAATTTGGTGAATCAGGGCGAGACTACTTTCATAGAATTAGTCAATTCTATTCGGACTACTCCTCCTCTGAATGTGATCGCCAGTTTGACAACTGCCTCAAAGCAAAAGGTCAAGGTATATCCTTAAAAACCTTTTTCTACCATGCGAAGCAAGCAGGTATTTCTATTGGCAAGCCAAAAGAAATACCCAAAGAAGAAATAGCAGTCATGCCTAATCTTCCTGATTCTGTGTTTCCTGAACTTCCTGAATATTTCCAGCGAATTGTTAAGGTGGCCACATCAAAAGAAGAACGGGATTTATTGCTCTTAGGATCTATTGTCGCTTTAGGTTCATGCTTACCAAAACTGTACGGTATTTATGATAGCAGAAAGGTGTTCTCCAACCTCTTTCTCTTTGTTACGGCACAAGCCTCCGCAGGAAAAGGTCGGTTAGTGCATTGCCGCCAGTTGGTCAATCCTGTTCATAAGGAAATGAGAGAGCAGGCCAAACTATTAAAGCAGCAATACGATATTGAAATGGCTGACTACAACGCTAAGAAAGGTAAAGAAGACGGCATAGAGAAACCCGGCAAACCACCTGAAAAGATGCTGTTCATTCCCGCCAACAACAGCTCTACAGGAGCTTATCAATTATTGGGTGACAGTGATGGTAAAGGATTGATATTTGAGACAGAAGGCGACACACTGGCTCATGCCTTCAAGAGCGATTATGGCAATTATAGTGATGGCTTTAGAAAAGCATTTCATCATGAAACCATCTCCTACTATCGAAGAACAGACCGTGAATATGTGGACATTGAAAATCCCTGCCTTTCGGCAGTGCTTTCAGGAACGCCAAAACAAGTTTCGGCTTTAATACCCAATGCAGAGAATGGATTGTTCAGTCGATTCATGTTTTACTTCATGAATGTTCGCCCCAACTGGAAGGATGTATTTGCTGACACCACCGAAAACGGATTGGACGAATACTTTGATGCTTTAGGTGCTGAGTTCTACGAACTCTACAAAGTACTTCGCAATGGCTCAGAAGTGCAGTTCTGCCTTACGGCAGACCAGCAAGCTCAATTCAATAAGTTCTTTGCCCAGGTGCAGGAACATTACCTTACGCTTCAGGGCATGGATTACATGGCTACCATTCGCAGGTTGGGTTTAATTGCCTTCCGCATCAGCATGGTACTATCTGCTTTGAGAATATTAGAAACAGGTGACACCAGCTCTCGCATTGTCTGTGAAGAAAGAGATTTCCAAACCGCTTTATCCATTGTGAAGGTATTGGCAAAACACGCAAGCAAGGTATTCAATGAACTACCCGAAGATGACAAGCCAAAGACCAGGAAGAACCGAAAGGAGAAATACTTGGATGCATTACCGCAAGTATTCAACAGGCAGAAATACCTTGAAGTAGCTAAATCACTGAGTATTCCAGACAAAACAGCAGAAGGTTACATTACTGAGTTCCATAAGAAAGGGTTAATCCATAGAGAAAAGCAAGACCACTATATCAACCTTAGTTTATCTCAAGTTGACGAAAGTAGTTAACCCCATATTGCGAAGATTCAGGATTTTCAGGATGCCAAGGATGTAATGTTCTTGGCATTCTTTATTTCCTCAATTTCCTGAAACCCGTTTCTGTTATCTTTTTGCTTTTTCTATGCTTTTATTTTCTTATATTTGACAAATACTGACAAGTCAAATAAACGGAAATGAATTACTTAGGTAACAAGGTTCGTGAGCTTCGGGAAACAAAAGGCATTCTCATGCGACAGGTAGCTGCCTATATTGAAGTAGATACCGCCCTAATAAGCAAGCTGGAACGTGGAGAGAGAAAGGCACAACGAGACCAAATTACTAAGATTGCCGAGTTCCTTGAAGCGGACGAAAAGGAACTTACACTACTATGGCTTGCAGATAAAATTACAGATGATATTAAGGACGAACCACAAGCTATTGAAGCCTTGAAGTTTGTAGAAAAACAATTTAAAAAGAACCTAAATGGCTAAGAAAGCGAAAGCTAAACAGGAAGAATCTTTAGAGAAAAAGCTCTGGAAAACGGCAGACAAGCTCCGTAAGAACATGGATGCTGCCGAGTACAAGCATGTGGTATTGGGCTTAATCTTCCTGAAATATATCTCTGATGCTTTTGAAGAACTCTACCAGAAATTAAAAGCTGGTGAAGGTGAATATGAAGGTGCTGATGCGGAAGACAAAAATGAGTATGTAGCTGAAAAGGTCTTTTACGTACCGCCACAAGCTCGCTGGTCTTTCTTAATGGGCAGAGCCAAGCAACCTACCATTGGTAAAGATGTAGATGATGCAATGGATGCACTGGAGAAAGATAACGTTTCTTTAAAAGGAGTTTTGCCGAAAGTGTATGCAAAAGATAACTTGGACAAACAGGGTTTAGGTGGGTTAATTGACTTAATAGGAACAGTTGAGTTTATGGCCGAAAACTCAGAATTAAACCTTAAAGGCAAAGATTTACTTGGTCACGTCTATGAATTTTTTCTAGGACAATTCGCATTAGCTGAAGGAAAAAAAGGTGGACAGTTTTATACCCCCCAAAGCGTTGTTTCTCTTTTGGTACAAATGCTTGAACCTTATGAAGGCAGAGTCTTTGACCCTTGCTGCGGATCTGGTGGAATGTTTGTGCAGAGTGAAAAATTCATTGAAGCCCATAGCGACTACTATCGAAAAGGTAAAGGAAACGGCATAGCCATTGATCCGAAAGACCGCATTTCCATTTACGGCCAAGAAAGCAATCAAACTACTTGGCGTTTATGTAAAATGAATCTTGCCATTCGTGGGATAGACAGTTCCAATGTGAAATGGAATAACGAAGGATCATTCTTAAATGACGCACACCGTGACTTAAAAGCAGATTATATAATTGCTAATCCTCCATTTAACGATAGTGAGTGGTCTGGCGAGTTACTCCAAAATGATGCTAGATGGCAGTTTGGCACTCCACCAGCATCCAATGCAAACTTTGCTTGGATTCAGCATTTCATTTATCACCTTTCTCCAACTGGAACAGCTGGCTTTGTATTAGCAGATAGCTCAATGACCAGCCTGAGTGGTGATGAAAGTAAAACTAGAGAAGAACTTGTTAATGCAGACTTGATTGATTGTATGGTGACCATGCCTTCTCATCTATTTTCTAACACTCAAATCACAGCTTGCCTTTGGTTTTTATCAAGAAACAAAAGCAATGGTAAATTTAGAAAACGCTCAGGCGAATTCTTATTCATTGACGCTAGCCGGTTGGGGTCAATGGCAAAAAGAAAACAACGTGAATTATCGGAAGAAGATGTCCTAAAAATAAGTGAGACTTATCACTCTTGGAGAAACCTCGATGGGAATTACACTGATATTCCAGGTTTTTGTAAATCAGTTTCGACAGAAGATATTCATAAAAACAGCTATATCCTTTCTCCAAATAGATATGTAAAAACATTGGATCAGGAAATTGAGATTGAAGCTAATTTCAATGACTTTTCTGATTCTAAAAATCTCTCAAATACTATTTCCCAGCTTTCAAAGACTTTAGAATCTGCAATTAATGATTGGCAACAAATCAAACCTATTCAAATCTCTAAGTTTCATATCTCATCACAATTTGCTGAGAAACTCAAGGTTCTAACAGATTCTTACTACAGTGCTCTTATTAAGAAATACTTTATTGACTTTGATTTAAATCATGATCCGGTACAACTAGTTGAATCAGAAATCGGACTTATACCTAAAGGATGGCAGATCAAAACATTTGAAGAACTATTTGAAGAAAGAAGTTTAAAAGTCAAAGAACATGGCTATTGTCCTGCCATCTACAGCGTTACAAATCTTGGCATTCTACCAAGAGAAGGAAAATATACTAAAGAACTTTCTCAAAGCACAGAAAACTACAAAGTTGCATTCAAAGGGGATATGGTTTTTGGTCTCAGCAGAGATATACCAAATCTTGATGTATTACTTAATGAAGAAGGATCATTTAGCGGAGCATATTCTATTTATGCCCCATTCGATAAAAGAATTGGGATGATTGTTGGTAAAATAATGAGACTAAAACTCATGGAGCAAACAGACCTTCTAAAAGGTGGGGCTCGAGAAGGTCGTGGACTTGATAAAGGAAGGCTTATGCAGAAACAATTTGCTATTCCTCCAAATGACGTTTTAAATGAACTGTGGGGGACTAAATACTAATTATGAAAAGACTAATTGAGCTATCAGCAGCAGAAGCCAGAGCCTTCCTGTTAAAACAGGAAAGTTATGTCAACTTTGATTTGCCCTTGTACTTCACGTTCCAAGACGTACTAAACAACATCCATGCTGAACTAAATGGAAGACTTCTCTCAGATTTTAGAGCATCCTCACCAAGAGACTTTGACGACATCAATTATAAGCTGCTAACCAACAAGGATGGCAAATATGCGTGGAGACCCTTTCAACTCATCCACCCTGCCGTATATGTGTCCTTGGTGCATCGCATTACCGAGCCTGATAATTGGACGCTTATTCAAGAACGTTTTACTGTTTTCAGAGCCAATGACAAAATAGAATGTCACAGCCTTCCTGTAGTTTCAGAATCCGAAGAAAAGACTGATAGAGACGCTCAAATCTATAGCTGGTGGCAGTTGATTGAACAACGCTCAATCTCATTAGCATTGGATTATCAATACATGCTACAAACGGACATTTCAGACTGTTATGGTTCCATTTATACCCACTCCGTTCCCTGGGCATTGCACACCAAAGAAGAAGCCAAAAAACGAGAGAACAGAAATAGAAACGCCTTGATCGGTGTAGCCATTGACAACCACCTTCAAGACATGAGCTTCGGGCAAACCAATGGCATTCCACAGGGCAGCAGCTTGATGGATTTTATTGCTGAAATGGTATTAGGCTATGTTGACTCATTGCTTACTGACAAGATCAATGAATTAGGCATCACCAATTATCGCATTCTCAGGTATCGTGATGATTACCGCATATTTTCCAATAACCCATTTGAAGCGGATCAGATCACAAAAGCACTTTCGGAAATACTGACTGAAATGGGATTGAAACTGAATGCCGATAAAACGGAAGCATCAGATAACGTAATTAAAAGCTCCATCAAGCCCGATAAAAGGTATTGGATAGCGAACAAACGCATTACAGAAAACAAGCAGAAGTGGCTCATTCAAATGCATTTGCTCTCAGAGCAGTTTCCTAATTCTGGAACACTTGACACCCAAATGCGAGAGTTCCTTAAAGTAGTACAAACGAGCGAGCGGAAAGACCCAAACATTCATACCTTAATCAGTTTGGTGGTAGAAATCGCCTATCGAAACCCAAGGGTTTCTCCAACTGCGATTGCAATACTTACGTTCCTTCTTAATCAAATAGAAGACGAACAAGAAAAGAAAGTGACAATAGGCCGCATCAAAAACAAGTTTGAACAGATTCCAAACTCTGGTCTATTGAAGGTGTGGTTGCAAAGGCTGTATCTCAAAATTGATGATTCAATTGTGTATGAAGAAGCATTATGCAATAAGGTACTCACTCCTGCTACTCAGATATGGAATACCGATTGGCTAAACGCCAATCTGAAAGCGGTGATTGAAAACACACCCATAGTTGATTATGCAAGTGTAGAAGCCTTGCAACAAGTTGCTACGGAAGAAGAAGTTGAAAGTATTGTAGAAGCCAAAGCGTATGATTATCAGGAGTAAAATGAGATAGATAAAAGAACATTAGAAGCGTATAAATGAGCAAGATAACCGAATCAGAAATAGAGCTTTATGCCCTCGAAGAACTGGAAAATCAGGGATTCCAATATCTTCATGGTCCTGCTATTGCCCATGATGGTGAAAACCCCATGCGACAAGACTATAGTCAGGTCTTATTGAGCAGTAAGCTACAGGAAGTTCTTCCTGGAATAAACCCACAGCTACCACAAGAAGCCATATTTCAGGCGATAAAAGAAGTAGAAAGGATTCAATCTCCCGACTTGCTCAAAAACAATGAAGATTTTCACCGTTTTCTCACGGATGGCATCCCTGTCACCTACCGATTAGATGGAGTAGAAAAAAATGACTATTGCTGGCTAATTGATTATGAGCACCCGGAAAGTAACTCTTTCCTTGCGGTCAATCAATTTACCATTCTCGAAAACAACAATAACAAAAGACCTGATATACTTCTATTCGTCAATGGCATTCCCCTGGTAGTTGTCGAACTCAAGAATGCAGCAGACGAAAATGCAACAGTAAGAAAGGCGTTTGACCAGATCCAAACCTACAAGGCGACCATCCCTACATTATTTAACTACAATGCTTTTTGTATTGTATCAGATGGTCACGAATGCAAAGCTGGAACGATCTCCGCAGGATTTAGCCGCTACATGGCTTGGAAAACAATTGATGGCAACAAGGAAGCATCTAAATTCAAACCACAACTCGAAACCATGATCAAAGGGATGTTGACACCATCCACTTTACTTGATTTGGTTCGCAGCTTCATAGTATTTGAGAAGTCCAGAAAAGAAGACCCTAAAACAGGAATCATTCAAATTGAAACGGTCAAGAAACTGGCCGCATACCATCAATATTTTGCTGTAAACAAAGCACTTGTAAGTGCGAGTGTTGCATCACAACCTAATGGCGACCGCAAAGGTGGAGTGGTTTGGCATACACAGGGTTCTGGCAAGTCATTGTCAATGGTATTCTTTTCAGGTAAAATGGTTCAGGCACTTAATAACCCAACCATTTTGGTCATTACAGATCGAAACGATTTGGACGATCAGCTCTTCGATACCTTTGCCTCATCCAAGCAACTTCTCAGGCAGGAGCCTGTTCAGGCAAAAGACCGAGACCATTTGAAACAGTTGTTAAAAGTGGCATCAGGTGGTATTGTATTTACCACAATTCAAAAATTCTTGCCAGATGAAATAGTAGATGATGAAGGCAATAAGACAGGAAGAAAGAAAGAGATTTTCGATCAGCTTTCAGACCGCACCAACATCATTGTAATAGCAGATGAAGCCCACAGAACACAATACGGTTTTGAAGCTAAAATCATTGATGAAAAGGATAAAGAATCCAAAGAAGTAATTGGTCAACGCATAGCCTACGGCTTTGCTAAGTACATGCGTGATGCACTTCCTAAAGCTACTTATGTAGGTTTTACGGGCACACCTGTAGAAGGTGAAGACAAGAACACACCTGCGGTGTTTGGTCATTACATAGATGTCTATGACATTTCTGATGCAGTGGAAGATGGTGCTACAGTCCGCATCTATTATGAAAGCAGGTTAGCCAAGATCCAGCTAAATGATGAAGGCAAACGAATCATTGAAGAATTTGACAAAGAATTAGAACAGGAAGAACTCACAGAGAAACAAAAGTCAAAAGCTAAATGGACTAAGCTGGAAGCCATTGTAGGGCATCCTGACAGATTGAAAAACCTTGCTCAGGACATGGTCACTCATTTTGAAAACCGTCAATCCGTATTTGAAGGTAAAGGAATGATAGTAGCCATGAGCCGTAGAATTGCTGCCGCATTATACGCAGAGATTATCAAGGTTCGCCCCTATTGGCATGATGATGATTTATCAAAAGGAGTAATCAAAGTGGTTATGACCGCTTCAAGTTCTGATGGTCCAGAAATGGAGAAACACCATACCTCAAAGAAAGAACGACTGGCGTTAGCCAACAGAATGAAAGACCCCAACGATCCATTACAATTGGTCATTGTTCGGGATATGTGGCTCACAGGTTTTGATGCTCCAAGTATGCATACGCTGTATGTAGATAAGCCTATGCGTGGACACAACCTGATGCAAGCCATTGCAAGGGTTAACAGAGTATTTAAGGACAAGCCCGGTGGTTTGGTAGTGGATTATTTAGGAATTGCTACAGACCTCAAGAAAGCCCTTTCATTCTACTCAGATTCAGGTGGTAAAGGTGATCCAACAGAAACACAGGAACGAGCAGTTGAAATGCTCATGGAGAAATTGGAAGTGGTGCAGCAAATGTTCAATGAGCAAAGCAAATCACAATCAGGTATTCTGGTAGAAGAACCACAAGCCTATTACGAGAATGCAACCAACTTCAACTATAGAAGATTCTTTACTGCTTCACCAAGCGAAAAGCTATCCATTATTCTACAGGCAGAAGAACACATTTTGGGCTTGGATAAAGGCAAAGAAAGATTCATTAGGGAAGTAACATTATTGAGTAAAGTATTCGCACTTGCTGTGCCTAATGAAGATGCATTAGCTGTAAAAGATGAAGTAGCATTCTTTCAGGCGGTGAAAGCACGGTTAGTAAAGTTTGATGCACCAATAGTCGGTGGCAGATCAGATGCAGAAATGGAATCTGCCATAAAGCAGGTAGTTGATGAAGCCCTCAGTTCTGATAAAGTAATTGACATATTTGATGCAGCAGGTTTACAAAAACCTGAAATATCAATTCTGAGTGAAGATTTCCTAATGGAGATCAAAGGAATGAAGCACCAAAACCTTGCACTTGAACTACTCAAAAAACTACTGAATGATGAAATAAAAGTGAGAACCAAGCACAACTTGGTTAAAAGCAAGGCTCTGCTTGAAATGCTTGAAACAGCAATCAAGAAATATCAAAACGGATTGTTAACTACTGCGGAAATTATTCAGGAGCTAATCGACTTAGCCAAAGAAATAAAAGCAGCAGACAAGCGTGGTGAGCAAATGGGAATGAACGAAGATGAGCTGGCCTTTTATGATGCTTTAGAAGTAAATGACAGTGCCGTGCAAGTCTTGGGTGATGATGCTTTGCGAATGATAGCTAGGGAGATAACTGACAAGGTTCGCTCCAATGCTTCGATAGATTGGACAATAAAGGAAAGTGTAAGGGCTAAACTCATGGTGCTTGTCCGTAGAACACTTAACAAGTATGGCTACCCGCCAGACAAACAACCTAAAGCAATAGAGACAGTATTGAAGCAGGCAGAGCTATTGGCAGATCACTTTACAAAAACCAAAAGTTAAAAGCCTATGCAGAGCAGCAATTTTTTACTGAATATCCTAACGTTTCAAGCTCCTTCTGAGCCACAGGAGTTCCATTTTATCAAGGAAAAGAAAGATGGATATAAGCCCTTGAGAAAAGGTGAGTATCCTTTTGATTTATGGGCTAAATATGAAGACGACCTACAGGATTGTAAAAGATTGTATTGCAACTTTTCCCTAAATGGACAACCGGATTTCACAGCAGAAGTGGATCTGGAAAGAAGCACAAACTTTGGGATTCATTACTACAACCATCTAATTCGAGAATACTTTGAACCTATTGCTGATTTGGTTTATCCAAACTTTGTTGATGACACAGAAGTTTGGTTTCGTGCAGATGATGAAAGTGATGGCACGTTGCAAGCATACCGTAAATTCACCATTAAGGTTCAGCATAGAAAAGTATCTGATGGTTACGAATTAGTGGTTTCCTATGATGGAGTTTCTAAGACATTGAAGAAAAGTGTTCAGGAATTACAAGCAGTTGACCATGAGTTGTTCACTTGGGTAAAATTTCAAAACACAATGGTTCGCTTTGATGAGCTGACGCAAGATCACAAACAGCACATTGATGAACTCTATCCACTACTTAACAACAAACTCAGGTCATACTTCAAAATTCCAATAAGGCTAGGTTCTAAGAAAAACAAATACATTTCAACAAGAAATCTAATCACTGAGTTTTATGACAACTTCATTGCCCAGGATGATTTCAAATCAATATTCCCTACCCTTTCTGACGGTTTTGTTTCTCCCAAAGAAGACACAATTCATACAACCCATCGCAACTCAAATTCTCTACTTTTCTATAAGGATAAATCCGAAATAGATCCTTTAAAAGGAATGAAAACTTGGGGGCCACACAAAGCACCCGATCAAACAAAAAAGATAGTCAGGTTCTTTTTTATATACCCAAAAGCAGAGCGGAAGACTACAGTTGCTCAATTGTACAAGGCATTTGAAAATGGACTATACGAGCCAGATAAATACAATAATGGTGAGTTAAAACAAATATTTCCAAGCCTCAACGGATTCATCAAACAGCCATTCCATATTGATAAGGACGACAGCATTGCATTCGAGAGCTTAGATACGGTGATGGATGAAGTCAGAGACAAAGTCAGAAACATCCCAAAGAGTAAAGACCGAATTAATGTGGCTATTTATGTCAGCCCAATAACCAAAGAAGTAGCGAACCTTGAACATAGAAATATTTACTATGAACTAAAGGAGCTATTACTGCAAAACGACATTACTTCTCAGGTTATTTACAAAGACCGAGTTAAGGACAAAAATTTCAAGTATTACCTGCCAAACATTGCCATTGCCATATTAGGCAAACTTGGTGGTATACCTTGGAGATTAAACCGATCTCCCAAAGAAGATTTGATAGTTGGAGTAGGTGCTTTTTATTCGACAACTGACAAACACAAATATGTAGGAAGCGCATTCTGTTTCAACAATGAAGGGGTGTTCAAGGAGTTCTCGTGTTTTCCGTCTGAAAGAACAGAAATGCTTGCTGGCTCAATTAGAAAGGCTGTGATGCGGTACATTGTTGAACATGAAAAAGCAGAACGATTAATCATTCACTTCTACAAGACAATCAGTGAAAGGGAATTAACACCGATCGTTCAAACCTTGCACAAACTTGGATTGAACATTCCGGTGATTGTCGTAACCATCAACAAAACAGAATCAAAAGACTTGATTGCCTTTGATACATCGGCAAGTGACTTAATGCCAGTAAGTGGCACAATTATTCAGACTGGCTATCGACAATACCTCCTTTTCAACAACACAAAATACAGTTCCACTTTTATGGTAAAAGATTGGCCTTTTCCAATCAAGTTAGAATTGACAGCAACCGATCCAGCCTTGTTAAATGATGTGGCAACAGTAAAGGAACTCATTGACCAGGTGTATCAATTTAGCCGCATGTACTGGAAATCAGTAAAGCAGCAAAATTTACCTGTCACAATCAAATACCCTGAAATGGTAGCAGAGATATTCCCTCACTTCGAGAGCGATATTATCCCACCATTCGGAATAAACAATTTGTGGTTTTTATAGATATGGTTGAGCAGCAATTAGATTTTGGGAACTGTTATTATCGACCTTCTTTCTTTCATATGAAGATTGACCTTCCAGTGGATTTTACCAATCTAAATGAAATTCCAGAAGGCGCATTTGGTCTCTATCTTCATGAGTACATTCACTTTGTTCAAGATATTTCGACCATTTATGGTTTGATGAACATTTCTACTATTACACATTACATTCAGTATTGTGCAAGTAAAATTTACAAGGACAAAATTCCAGAGTTTGAAATACCTATCAAACTGCAACCGAACACTAACGCACAGGACTATGGGTACTCTAATTTTCAACTAAGACCAATCTATATCGGTTCTTCAATCAAAGAAAAGAGCAAGTCTATTTCAAATTTTAGTTACAGCCTTATTCCTTATGAGTTTGAACCAAACCGTTCAATCGATATTGTAAAAATCCAATTTACTGATTCAGTAACCAATGAAACACGCTATTTAGAATTTGGTGGTAACCATGTTACTGAAGGTATGGCGTACTTGTGCGAACAATACCAACATAAAGGAATACTGCCTGAAGCAGATGCATATCCCTATAAGCTCATTTCTGAAATTGTAAAACTTGAATACCCTGAAATCGAAAATGAAGATGGACTATTAATCACAATTTGTGATGCATCGTTAATGAGTTATCACCCGGGTCTCAGCTTTGTTCGTCTCGTAAAGTTCTTGAAGAATCTTAAAGTGCATGAGTCAGAGCTTACGCTTATTGATGTTTACAACGCCTGCTTAGCAGAAATTAAAGGAGGGCATGTCGATTTTGATACGTTAGTAGAAAATGTTAAATCTGATATAAAGAAAAATTTCAATGCCGATTATTATAAAGACATAACTGCATGGGTTGACACAATTTTCAATAGAATTAAAATATTCAGAAGAGAAGTTCCAACCTTTGTTCATGACATGGTAATATTTGGAAAACCAAGAGAAAATAAATTCTTTGGAGCTTTTCTAAAAACGATTGGTTCACCGATTGTTATCGATTCTGATTTTAACGCCACTTTTGCTATTCCTCAAGGTTTTAATCCTACCTCTCCAAATTTTAGTCCAGCTATTTTTTGGGCTATCAATCAAATCCTAAAAGTCTTTTACAAAGATTCTTTAAGCCCTTGTGAGTTAATTCCCTATTGCACTAAGAGTAAAGAGAAAGACCCTAATATTAATGTTGATGTTAACTGCACCAATTCCCCTTGGCTAAAAGCGAGTGAAGCTAACCTTTGTCCATTTGCTCAGATATGGCATCATTGGGCGTTAAAGGATTTTGCCCCTAAATATAAATAGTACTCCAATTTCCACCCACTCCCATGTGCTTCCAGTAGGTTCATTGTATTCGTTCGTGCCTCACTCTCTTCATTCACCCACTTCCTGCACCACACAGCAAGAGCATTCCTTCATTCCTTTCCGTTGCACTCCAATCCATTCAGTCACGCACTTGCTTTTCCCAACGCACACCCCAACGCAGGTAAAGCGGTGTTCGTCAATCGTTCCGTTTTGTTCCGCAAAAACATATCTGCAAGGGTAAAATGTACTCCCTTCGGTCGCCCTTGCATATACCG
>Ga0209634_1001379_pt1 | contig 17717 bp, 18 predicted proteins | sample LinPmetageLP40_FD_184043 | JGI IMG/M metagenome (GOLD analysis project Ga0209634, IMG submission 184043) | Marine viral communities from the Pacific Ocean - LP-40 (SPAdes) (version 2) | ecosystem: Environmental > Aquatic > Marine > Oceanic | place: Pacific Ocean | collected 2010-08-26
AACAATTATTAACTAAAACAAAAATTATGAAAAATTTAATTATGACACTTGCTGTAGCACTATGCACAACGTTTGCTGCATCAGCACAATTTATGGTAGTTACTACTGTAAACACTCCTGATAGCGATTTAAACGAAGAATGGGGTACAACAAATTTTACTGACAATATGGGTATCGGATACATGGTAAACGATAAGTATGTTGTTGGTATGGTAAAGGCAGGAGAAGACGCTGAAGGCGAAACTTCTTACGACCTTTGGGGCCGTTACAACTGGAATGCAAACATGTATGTTTCAGTTCAAGCACCAACAGAAGAAATGATGGACAACTTAACAGTTGGACTTGGTTATTCTTATGATGTGTGGAAAGGGCTTTGCGTTGAACCTAACTACAGTATGGGTTTAAAAGAAGATGAAGCAGGTGAAAGAAATGGTTCTTTCAACTTAGGCTTGTCTTACAAGTTTTAAACTTAGTATTAATTAAAAAAAGACCTGGTAACAGGCATTAAAAAAATGGAAAAAGTATTTTCAACAGTAAGTGGATTTTTAGGTGGATTAGCGTCATTATTTATGGCTTTTATCCCTTTAACAATCCTTTGGTACGTTTTAACAGGCGGATCAGTATTTGGAATGGATGTAATCGCTAACCTAACTGCATTAGTAGATGGATTAGGTAATGGTGGTTTTGTAGGACTAATTGTATTAGTTCTTGTAGCATCATTTTTTACAAAAAAGTAATAGTTTTTTAGAACATATTTACTAAGAGAGGCGCTTCGGCGCCTCTTTTGTTTTCTATTTTTTTGTTGTATGTATCATGGAACATACGCGCTTCTCAATAAGCCGTCCCTGATTATTTATAACCCTATTAAGGTTCCTAATAACCTTATTTCCCGTACAATACATTAACGAGACTCGAAAGAGAAAAAACCAAAATAAAATGGCAAACAACATTTTAAAAGAGGCTATCGCTGACGCTAAGGCAGTTCGTGAAGTTGCTCTTGCAAATGCAAAGGCCGCACTAGAGGAAGCTTTCACACCGAAACTACAATCTATGTTATCTGCAAAATTATCTGAAGATTTAGAGGAAACAGAAGACATGGAAGAAATGAGTTACGGAATGGGAGAAGCTGAAGACATGGAAGAAACTTATGACATGGAAGAAGCTGATGACATGGAAGAAATTACAGGCATGGAAAATGAAGCTGAAGACATGGAAGAAAATCTAGATGAGGAAATTGATTTGGAAGAAATTCTTAACGAATTAGAATTAGAAGAAGGCGAAGAAGCCAACGAAGAAAAAGCTAAAGACATTGAAGAAGATGTGTACGAAGCTAAAGACGAAAAAGAAGAAGAAAAACTAGACGAAATGGGTCGCCCAATTTACAAAGCTGAAGATGCTAACTATACTGGTTACACTGCAGACAGAGTACATGAAGGTGAAGAATTTAATTTAGATGCTCTTCTTGAGGAAATTAACAATTTAGACGAAACAGAAGTAGAAGAAGAATATACACCAGGACCAGATTTTGCTCCAAGACCTTATTCAAAAGACACTGGATCTAATTATGATTCTATGGAGGATTACGTAAACGCTTTGAAAAAGTATCTAAAAAGAAAAGAAGGAGATGATTCAGATAGCAGAGTTAAAAACCATCCATTTTATAGTTTAGCTAAAACTCACTACGACGAAAAAGTAGGAGCTATGTCTCAAGCTGCAGAAGAAGGTGTGTATGAAGCTTTAGAATCTGAACTTGAAGAAACTAAAGCAGCTCTTAACACAGTTCGTACTGAACTTAACGAAGTTAATTTGTTAAACTCTAAATTATTGTATGTTAACAGAATTTTTAAAGCAAACACTTTAGATGAAGGACAGAAACTACGTGTAGTTGAAACTTTAGACAAAGCTGAAACTGCTAAAGAAGCTAAGTTAATTTACGAAACAATCAAGGATACTTTCACTGTTGCTAATAACAAGAAAACATCCTTTAAAAACAAAACGAAATCATTAAAAGAAGGAATTGGAATGGCTTCTAGAGCAGCTGGTACTAGTACCGCTCCTAAAAAAGAAGTAATTTCAGAATCTAACGATATGATGAAACGTTTCCAAAAATTAGCAAATATTAAAATTAATTAATAATCATTTTAAAAAATTAAAAAAATGAACAACAACGTAAACAATTTGTTAGAAGGCGCAAGCCCTTACCAAGTTCTTTCCGAGCAGTCAGCTAAATTAGCTAACAAATGGGAAAAATCAGGACTTTTGGAAGGTATTGATTCAGCTACAGAAAGAAATAACATGTCAATGTTATTAGAAAATCAAGCTAAACAGCTTGTAAATGAAGCTAGTTCTACAGGAACTGGTACAGAAATCACAACAGGTAATTCTGAAGCATGGGCGGGTGTAGCTCTTCCATTAGTAAGAAGAGTATTTGGAGAAATCGTAGCAAAAGATCTAGTATCAGTTCAACCAATGAACTTACCAGCAGGTTTAATTTTCTACCTTGACTTCCAATATGGAACAGCAACTAATCTTAAAGCAGAAAATGAATCACTTTATGGTGCTGCTGGATCAACTTCATCAACTATTAAAAGAACTGACGGTGGTTTCACTAAAGGTCTTTATGGTGCAGGTGAATTTGGATATTCAATAGAAGAAACAGGATCAGCTAAACCTCACCAAGATACAGGCGCTGCAGCAACAGGAGTTGTTACAGGATCAGCTGCTTTCTTAGGAATTTTAGGTGGTGACACTGAATTTTCAGCTTCAAACGCAGGTACTTTTGGTAGTACTGGTGGTGTTGGTGATACAGTTGTATCTTTAAATTTCCCAACATCTTTACTTTCTGACTTTGACCCAGAAGGAGTTAGAGCATTTAAAGTTAACACAAATACTTCAGGTACTACTTTCTTCCCACAATTTACTAGAGTAATTGGAAGTAATGTAGAATTTGTTATAAAAGTAGCAGATGCAAACACAGCTTTAGGTCTTACAACAGTTACTTATCATAAAGGACCAGACAACTTAAATGACAGAGGTGATTTCGAAGATTCACCAGCTGGAACTGCAGTTTCTTCACAGTCAATTCCTGAAATTAATGTTAAATTAATCAGTGATACAGTTGCTGCGAAAACACGTAAGTTAAAAGCACAATGGACTCCTGAGTTCGCTCAAGATCTTAATGCTTATCATTCAATTGATGCTGAAGCAGAATTAACTTCAATCTTAAGTGAGTACATTTCAATGGAAATTGATTTAGAAATCTTAGACATGTTAATTAAAAACGCAGACACAGTTGAAGCATGGAGTGCTAAAGTTGCAAATGACATGTCTGTAAGTAGTAATACTACTGCAGGTGGTTCAACAGCTGTAACTTTAAGTTCAACTCAAAACAATTTAGGTGTATATTACACTAAAATGTCTTGGTTCCAAACTTTAGGTGTTAAATTACAGAAAGTTTCTAACTTAATTCACCAGAAAACTTTGAGAGGTGGTGCTAATTTCTTAGTAGTTTCTCCAAAAGTTTCTACAATCTTAGAATCTATCCCAGGATTTGCAGCTGACTCAGCAGGAGAAAGTGCAAAATACAACATGGGTGTTCAAAAGATTGGTGCAATTAACAACAGATACACAGTTTACAAAAATCCTTATATGACAGAAAATGTTATTTTAATGGGTTATAAAGGATCTCAATTCCTTGAAACTGGTGCTGTATTTGCTCCATACATTCCATTAATCATGACACCTCTAGTGTACGATCCGATTTCATTTACTCCACGTAAAGGGATTATGACTCGTTACGCTAAGAAAATGGTTCGTCCTGATTTCTACGGTAAAGTATTAGTCGCAGACTTAAACGAACTGTAGTAGTTAGTTTAATTATATATTTTAAAGAGAGCCGCATTAGCGGCTCTTTTTTTATATTTATTATTATACAACAACACTTAGTCAAGGTTGTTTAACTTTTTTAAAAAATGGGGAGAATGGCCTCTTTAGCGTGACTAACTAAAGTTGTATCCTTACAATTGCTAAAAAAATAAAATTATGGCAAGTAAAAACAGATCGTTCTTAAAGAACGGAAACAGAGATTTTAACAACGTCTTAGACAGTATGTTAAATCTAGCAGATTCGTCTGCACAAACAGTAACTTCAGATCTAAAATTAGCGGCAAATTTGCAAAGTGGAACTAATGGAACTGACACTGTTCTTAATCAATTTGATGGAACTGAAGTAGCAAGAATTCATGATGGAGCTGTTGTTCCAGCAGCAACAGGAACTTCAACTTCTTTAGCAGCAGGAACAGGGATGGGTTGGAGACGAAGAGTATTAACATTAGGATCAGGTAATGATAATAATGTTCTTACATTAACAGCAGCAGATTCAGGATGTGTTGTTTTTGTTACACCAACAAATGCAGTCACATTAGTATTACCCTTAATTGGAACTGAAACAGGATTCTGGTGTACTGTTGTATTAGCTGATAAAATCAACAAAGCATTTAAAATACAAACTAGTGGAACAGATAATGCTGATTTATTCTTTATGTACTGTCAAACAACTGCTGATGATGGTGCTACGGCGGATGTAGCTGGTGATGTAATAACATTTACTAACGCATTAGAAGGTTCTCATATAGAACTATTAAATGTAGCAGGTGGTGCAGCTGAAAAATGGATTGCAAATGTTACAAGTTTAGATACAGTAGCTTCAACTAACGCAACTTCATAATAACTAACACTTATTAAAACTTTAAGGAGGACCGCATTAGCGGTCCTTTTTTTTGTATGTATGACAAAACGTTATATACATGGTTAAGCAAAACATAACAAAAAAAGCCCCCAAAGGCACAGTTAAATTTTCACTAACACTTTCAGAAGAACAAAAAGCAGCTAAACAAGCTATACTCCACCACCCATACAATTTTATCGTAGGAAAAGCAGGTAGTGGTAAAACATTATTAGCTTGTCAAGTTGCATTAGACATGTTTTTTAAAAGACAAATTGATAAAATTATAATAACGAGACCTACAGTGTCAACTGAAGACAATGGTTTTTTACCTGGTTCTGAAAAAGAAAAAATGGAACCTTGGTTAGTACCTATTCGTTCTAACATGAGAAAAGTTTACAATAAACCTCTTATTTTAGAAAAAATGGAAAAAGAGGAATCAATTGAACTTGTATCATTAGCACATTTTAGAGGAAGAACATTTGAAAATAGTGTTGTAATAGTTGACGAATTTCAAAATTTAACTCGTTCACAATTTAGAATGACATTGGGGAGATTAGGAAAAAATTCAACAATGATATTTTGTGGAGACAACCAACAAATTGACTTAAAAGACAAAAATTATTCTGCAATAGTTGACTTATCTAAAATTGCAAATTCGGGATATGTTTATAAAAGAGTATTATTAGATAACCATCGTCACATAGCAATAGACGAAGTATTTGATTTATTGAACGGAATGTAACCTCTTCCACTATTTTTTCATATTTATAATGGAATAACACTAATTCTATTAAAAAATGGCAAATATACCTATATGGCCCGGATCATCATCATTTGACGCAAGTTTAACACCTTTTTCATTTTATGATAATGATATATCATTTCAAACAGATGCTGTTAAAGCAGCTGACTGGTGTGCTAAACGTTTAGGATATCCTTTAGTAGACATAGAATTACAATCAGCTAATTTCTTTACTGCATTTGAAGAAGCAACCAATGAGTATGGAGCTCAGTTGTATAATTTTCAAATTATAAATAACTTTCAAACCTTTGAAGGTAACTCAACAGGATCTAACTTTAACAATCAAGTAATTACTCCTAATATGGGAGGTACTATTAATGTATCTGAACAGTATGGTAATGAAACAGACGGTGGAGGTGGTGATTATGAATTATTATCTGGCTCATTAGAAGTAACATTAGGCCAACAAAGGTATGATTTACTAACAGCTGTAGGATCTTCAATAAGTGGTTCAGAAGCTGTTTACATAAAAAAGATTATGCATTATCAACCTGCGGCAATTAATAGATATTTTGATCCATATGCGGGTACAGGTACAGGAATTCAATCATTAATGCAGTCATTTGGGTTTGGTAATTTCTCACCAGGTGTAAATTTTATGTTAATGCCCTTAAGTTTTGACATTCAAAAACTACAAGCAATTGAATTAAATGATGCTATTAGAAAATCAGGTTATCATTTTAACATAGAAGCAAACAGATATTTAAAATTATTCCCTATACCTAATAGAAATTACACATTGTGGTTTGAATATCAATTAAAATCTGTAGCAAATAACCCTGTTAAAGACACATCACCAAATCTTATAACTGACATATCGAATGTACCTTATACTAATCCAACTTATGCTTTTATAAATGAACCAGGGGTACAATGGATTAGAAGATATGCTTTAGCATTATGTAAAGAAATGTTGGGAAGTGTAAGAGGTAAATATACAACCATTCCTATTCCAGGAGACACTACAACTTTAGATCATGCCAGATTATTAGCTGAAGCTAAAGAAGAAAAAGCAACCCTAATAACAGAATTAAAAGAATTGTTATTAGAAACAACAAGATTAAAACAACTTGAAAGAAAAAATCAAGAAGCACAACAAACACAAGAAACATATTATAAAGTACCATATCATATTTATATAGGATAATGATTAAATTAAAAGACATACTGACTGAAGTAATGAATACTTACCAAGTAGAAGCAACTCTTATAACTGATAGGGGAGTAGGTATTACAAACATATTAGACCAAATTAGGGGATTAGAAAAAGTAACAATTGTAAACAATATTACACCACCTGAATATCCTCAAAAAGAAAAAACTGAATACACAAAAGCAAAAATTAAATTTGTATCAAGAACTGACCCAAAAGCAGACATAGTAAAAATGCAAAAGGATATGTTAACTTCTGACGTAAAAACATCAGATATGAGAATAGATGGATTAAAAAATGTTAAATTTAAAATGGAAACTCTAAAAAGATTATAATGGCTTTATTTGGTGGATCACGAGACATATCACTTTTTCGAACTATAAATAACGAACTTTTAAAGGACATTATTCAAACAGAAGTTGCTTATTATAAATTTGCTTTAGAACAAACAACTGCTAATGTTTATGGTGAAGCTATGGGTAAAAATTACTATGAACCTTTAAAAATAGCTTGTTTAATTGACAGAACAGACCAAGATTGGTCATCTGATGATTTTGGATCTGATATAAATCAAGTTGTAGATTTTAGATTTTTAAAACAAGAGCTTAAAGATATAAATTTATTGCCTGAAATAGGAGATATATTACTTTTTCGAAATAATTTTTATGAAATTGACACAAGAATAGAAAATCAACTAATATTAGGAAGAGACCCAGATTATGCCATATCAGCAGAAACAACAGACTTTGGAGAAAGCTTTTCTGTATTAGTTAAAACACACATTTCAAGGGTAGAAAAATTAAATTTAATACCATTAAGAGAAGGAAAATATCCTACAACTCAAAAATTAGATGGTGGAACCGCAAATTTATTAGGATAACATGGCAGATAGAAAACAAATAGACCCAAGAAGACCCTTACCTAACAGTAGATATCAAATATTAAAAGATAACTATACGGCAACCCCTAACAGTATTACTGACCCCCAATTTCCTACTGTGGATGGAGTAGGTAAACCTGAAACAAGACCAAACACAAATAGAGGTACAATAACTTCTCGTAAAGACGACACAGTACAAGATATTTCAATTGGTTTACAAGACCATGATGAAGCTATAATGTATTATTTTAACAATGTAATTAAGCCATCTGTTATTATAAATGACAACAGAACAAATGTTCCTGTAGTTTATGGTTCTCCTGAAAGATGGAAGGGAGTTCAACGTGATGGATATTTTAGAGATAAAGAAGGTAAACTTCAAACACCTCTTATTATGTTTAAAAGAGACAGTGTTGAAAAAAGAAGAGATTTAGGTAATAAAATAGATGGTAATAATCCTCAATTACATTATACCTTTCAAGAAAAATATACCAAAAGAAACCAGTATGATAATTTCTCAGTATTACAAAATAGAATACCACAAAGAGAATATCACGCTGTAGTAGTACCTGATTTTATTAAATTAAATTATACTTGTATAATTTGGTGTGATTATGTAGCTCAAATGAATAAATTAATTGAGATGATTAATTACACATCAGATTCATATTGGGGTGACAAAGAAAGATTTAAATTTAATGCAAAAATAGACACTTACAGTAATACAACAGAAATAGCTCAAGGAAATAATAGAGTTGTAAAAACTAATTTTGGTTTAACTCTTCAAGGATATTTAGTACCAGACAGCATTAATAAAGAATTATCTAAAAAACCACAAAAATACTACAGTAAATCAACAGTAGTATTTAATGGTGAATTAAGTGTAACTCCAAGTGGTGTACCAATAACAAGAGAACAAGTTAGAGAAGCAACGGGAGTACAAAACATACAACAAACAGGAACAGGTACAGGTTATACACAAATTGGATCAACTAACACAATAACATAATGGCAAAGCAAACTAGAACAACATTAAAAGGATATTTTGAAACTGGAGACACTCCTTCACAAGCACAATATGCTGACTTAATAGATTCAAAGTTAAATTTATCTGAAAATAACACAGGAAACATTCAAATAACAGGGGATATAACAGCCTCAGGTAATATAAGTGCAAGTGGAATTGGTACATTTGCCAGTTTAGACATAAGTGGTAACATTGATGTAGACGGAACGACTAATTTAGATGTAGTAGACATTGATGGAGCAGTCGATATGGCTTCAACATTAACAATTGCAAGTCACATAACAGCCTCAGGTAATATAAGTGCTAGTGGTACTATAAGTGCATTTGGTAGTTCTTCATTAACAGGATTACCTACATCAAAACCATCAATAACAGGTTCATTATGGTTATCTGGAAGTGCTGGTAACCAATCACAATTTTTAGTTGTTTTTAACCCATAATAAATGGCCGTAGGGGATAAAACACCAATAAAATGGGAAGATGCAGATTTTAAATGGAATATTGCACCTCCTAGTGAAGATTATAAAGTAGGTTTTAAAACATCTAAATTTCCTTACACATGGGATGATGTAGCTTTAGTTGAAGAAGCAGTAGGAGTAGGAGGTGGTGGAGTTATGGTAGAGGATATGCCATGGACTCAATTTGATGATAAAAAGAAAAAACGTCTTGTAAAACTTATTTGTAAAATCCAGGGAAAAACTATCATAGAAGAAAAAGAAATCCAAGACTATAAAATTAAAGTCTCTGATATAAAACTACTAGCAGAAAAGATTTTGGGTATTGAAGTAATAACAGAAAATATTAAGTTTTAATATTTATTTTATATTTATAACAAAACAACTTTATGTATAAATTATTTACTGACAAGTCTGAACTCTTTGAGTGTGACATTAAATTAGAGGGTGCCAGTTTAAGTAAATCAAAAGCACGTTTAGTAGTTGAAACTTCAGACTACTCTTTACTTTTTAACGGATCTATTAGTTCTGGTGGAAAGTGTGAAATCCCAATTAGAAAATTAAAAGGTTTAATAGATGAAAACACTTCAGGTAACATTCGTTTAGAAGTTATTGCTGAAGACACTTATTTTACACCATGGGAAAGTGATTTTGAAGTAGATGCAAGTAAAAAAGTAACTGTTGAAGTTAAATCACAAACAACTAAAAAACCTATTGTAGAAGCTAAAGTAAAGGTTAAAGTTAAAAATGAAAAACCAACAATTACTGAAACACAACACGTTATAAATTTATTTAAACTTTTAATAAAAGAGGATATAAACGTAGATAATATTTCATTCAAGCGTAATGAACTAAACAATATAGTAGCAACGTACCTACAAGAAAATCGCGTGAAAAACACGGGTAAGGTAATAGATGGTGTATTAAAAGTTCTTGAAAAAAAGAAATAAAAATGGTTATAAATGGCAATAAGCGACTTCACAGGAAACAATATTCAGGACACTTATCAAAGAGTAGTCCAAACAGACGGGACTAATTTAGCTGACGGAACAGGCAGCTTACTTCCTATATCATTTGATGGAAACAATGTAATAATTTCAGGTTCTTTAACAGCAACCGAATATAGTGTTTCTTCATCTGTTACTAACATAGTAATTGCAACTAAATCAGGTTCAACAGCATTTGGTGATTCTACAGATGACATTCATCAATTCACAGGAAGTGTAAATGTATCGGGTAGTCTTAATTTTACTGATGGGGATATATCTGTAAGACACATTACATCCTCAGGAAACATAAGTGCAAGTGGAAATATTATTGGTAATTCAATAGTAGGAACTATTGGAACAGCTACACAAGGAACTGTAGACCATGATTCACTAGCAAATTTTGTTGCAAATGAACACATTGATCACTCTGCTGTAAGTGTTATAGCGGGCACTGGTTTAACAGGAGGAGGTACAATAGATGCCAACAGAACATTAAACGTAATTGGTGGTACAGGTGTAACTGCAAACGCAAACGACATAGCAATAGGTCAAGACGTTGCAACAACGGCAAATGTTACATTCGACGATATTACATCAACTGGTAACATAAGTTCAAGTGGAATTGGTACATTTGCCAGTTTAGACATAAGTGGTGACATTGATGTTGATGGTACAACTAACTTAGACGCAGTTGACATTGATGGTAATGTTCAGTTAGATGGTACATTTACAGTTGGAGCTAATGATCAAGGGTATGATGTAACATTATTTGGAAACACAGCCAATAAAAGGGTAGCATGGGACACATCCGTAGACCATTTAAAGCTTTACGATAATACTAAATTAGTATTTGGGACAGGAGTAGCTGAAGCAGATTTTGATGGATCTATTTATTGGGATCAAACGGATTTAGTTATAGACTCAGAAAGTGACCTACAACTACTTTCAGATGTTAATGTAACGGGTCACATAACAGCCTCAGGTGATATAAGTGCAAGTGGTAATATAATAGGTACTGATATAACTGTAGCAGATGACTTATTCATTAAAGATTCTATTTATACAGTAGGTGCCGATGATCCATCCATAAAATTAAGTTCTAACTTTAAAGTAGAACTTGGAGATGTAGATGGAGCTGGAAATGAAACTATATTAACAGTTGATAATGCTAACTTTAAAATAAGTACAAGCCACCAACTAGATGTAACAGGTAATATAACAGCCTCAGGTAATATAATTTCAAGTGGTACTGTAACAGCAAATGCATTTGTTGGTAATATAACAGGTAATGTTACTGGTACAGCTGATGTTGCTACAGTTGCAACAACCGTTACTATAACTGACAATGAATCTACAAACGAAAATAATCCAATTGTATTTGTAGCGGGTGGTGATTTAGATGGTGGAAATTTAGGACTTGAGTCAGATGGCACAACTACGTATAATCCTTCAACAGGAAAAATCACAGCTACCTTATTTGAGGGAACAGTAAGTACAGCTACACAAGGAACAATCGATCATGATTCACTAGCAAATTTTGTTGCAAATGAACACATTGATCACTCTGCTGTAAGTGTTATAGCAGGCACTGGTCTAACTGGAGGTGGCACAATAGCAGCTAATCGAACATTAAACGTAATTGGTGGTACCGGTGTAACTGCAAACGCAAACGACATAGCAATAGGTCAAGATGTTGCAACAACGGCAGATGTTACATTCGACGATATTACATCAACTGGTAACATAAGTGCAACTGGTAATATAAGTGCAAGTGGTAATGTACTAGGAGCCAATGCTGATTTCGTAGGAACTGGTAGTTTTGATGCAGGTATAAGAATACAATCCCCTGTTAACTCGGCCGAACGTGGATATCATATTGACAACTCAGGTCCTTATATATTAACAATCACGCGAGGAGATGAATCTAATGAAATCTTAAAGTTAAACACTCTTTTTAACCCATCGGCTACAGTTAGTGGTCTCATAAGCGCAAGTGGGTATATTAGCACAAATTCTCACATAACAGCCTCAGGTAATATAAGTGCAAGTGGAACTTTAAATGTAGATACAAGAAAAGTTGAAATTTCTTCGGGCACTGATGGTAACCATAAAGGAGGAGATGTAGTTTTCTTTGGTAGTACAACATCAATGACAACAGGTGCTATATACCATTTTAAATCAGATGGAACTTGGGAATTAGCAGATGCTGATGATAATACCAAATCAGATGGACTGTTAGGTGTGGCTTTAGGGGCGGCTTCAGACACTAATGGAGTATTATTAAGGGGTATGGTAACTTTAGACCATGATCCGGGAGCTGTAGGAGACCCCATATATTTAACAACCACAGCAGGAGATGCAAGCGCAACAGCACCCTCAGGAAATGGTAATATAGTTAGAATTATTGGCTATTGTTTACATGCTAGTGCTGGTAATATATGGTTTAATCCTGACAGTACATTTGTAGAAGTAAGTGCATAATTATGAGTTATATAAATAAAACATTAACATTTGAATCAGACAAAATCTATTACACAGATGATTATTCAACATTTGAAGTAATGATGGGTTGGGAAGGTTCCTTAATGTCTGCTTCAGCAGCTTATGTGTGTGAAGGAGGAGGAGACATATTAGAAATTGGTTTTGGAATGGGTATGTCAGCAGGATACATACAATCACATTCAATTTCATCTCACACAATTATAGAAAATCATCCTCAAATAATAACTAAAGCTCAAGAATGGGCTAGTGGAAAATCAAATGTAACTGTTATAACAGGTAGTTGGTATGATGTAAAAGATTCATTATCAACTTATGATGGGTTATTTTATGACACTTATGGAGATGAACATACTACACATTTTAGTTCATCATTGTCATCACTAATGAAAGCAGGAGGGAAAGCAACTTGGTGGAATAATAATCCTTCTAATAATGACATATTTAATGTACCTAATTTAACATGGCAAGAAATTAAGATTAATCCCCCATCTAATAGCTATTATAATAATAATATTTATTATTTGCCTAAAAAAGAATTTTAATGGCTGAATTATTTTCAAACACAGATGATGGTCGCGTCAAAGGTTTCACTTCAACTTGGGCAGGTACTAGAGATGCTAACACAGGGCAGACAGTAGCTACTGCTGAAGCCGCATCATCTAATTTTACAGCAGTAAATACGTTTTCAGGTAGAGGTGGCGGAACTACCTTTAGAGTAGAAAGGTCCTTTATGTATTTTGACACATCAGGAATAACAGGAACCGTAGCTTCAGCTCGATTTGAAATAGTTGGGTCTTCGGGGGATGATGGTAGTGTTATTGCTGTAAAAAGTAATGCATTTGGGGGTGATGGAGGAACAGCACTGTCAACAGGAGATTTTGATGCTATGCCTGGTTGGACAGATGGTGCTTCACAAGCAAGTAATGTTACTACTTATAGTGAAGCATTTGAATCAACATCAGGAACATGGAATGTAAGTAGTCAAAATAATTTAACCGCTACTAGTGATCTATTAGCCGACATGAAAAATAATGATGTTGTTATAGTTTGTTTTTTAGATTACACTAATGATTATTTGAATGTTACACCTTCATCTGCTGGTACAACTAATTTGGGAGCCCGTTTTTTTGAAGCCTCAAGTGCAGGTCAACGTCCTCGTATTGATTTTACTTTAGCTACTGGGTATACTCACACTGTATTAGGAGTAGCAGCAGCAAATATAGGAAAAGTCAATACAGTAGCAACAGCAAACATAGGTAAGATAAATAGTTTAGATTAATTTATATTTATAGTAATGGAATTAGACATGACTTTATAACTTATTACTAATAAAAATAAATAAAAATGGCATTAGCAGACAGAAAACCAGTTGACAGACATAAAATAACAGATGAAACTAAATTAACAAGAATATCACAATCATTTGAAAGTGGAAAACATTTAGAGTTAGAAGCATTTGAAAGCGAAGCAGCTATGTTATATCAAATACAAGAACTAACAGATGATGTAAAAGAAATACATCGTTATTTAAGATCAGAAGTAACTTCAAATTCAACTACTAATTTATCTGTAACAGCAAACAGAACTTCACTAACAGTTAACTCATCAGATGGTAATAATGCCTCTTTACCCGCGGCGAACACTAACAATTGGGGAGTAATGACAGATGAAATATTTGATGCTGTTGCCTTAAACACAGCTAAGGTTGGATATTCTTCAGCAACAATATCTGGTTCATTTACGGCATTAAGTTCATCTGTTGCTAGTGACATTGCTACTAACACAGCTAAGGTTGGATATTCTTCAGCAACAATATCTGGTTCATTTACGGCATTAAGTTCATCTGTTGCTAGTGACATTGCTACTAACACAGCTAAGGTTACTTATGACAAAAATTTAAGCAACACTAATAATATGGATGTTGTAATGACAGTAACTGAAAATAGAGGAACATATGCTTTAGTGTTTACAATGACCCATGGTAGAGTAGTAAAAACAGCAACAGTGGCTTTAAGATAAAAAATATAGAGTTATATTTATAATAAACCCTAAAAACTGTGGCTAACAAAATAAAAAATAAATCTACATTTCCCAATTCTACGGAGTTTTCTCCTAAGGATCTTATTGTAGATGTAAAAAATGGCCATTTATATTATAAATCAAATTCTGCGGTTTATAGAGTAGTAGGTCAATCATCTTCAACAAAGGGAGAAATAACTATTAAAGTGTTCCCTAATCAATTTCAAAATAATGATGACACAGGTAGACCTGTATTTATTGAAGATGACACCTCAAACATATTAGGAGCACGTGGGTATTCAGGCGCAGATGATTTTTATGCTTTTGTAGAAATACCTCCTTTACATAAAGTAACCCATGTAGAAGTACATGCAAGTGCAAACACATCAAATGCAGTATCAGTAAAATCATTCAATTACAAAACAGGTGCAGACAATGCCATTGTTGCAACTATAGCTAACTTTAATGAAAAAAAAGCTATAACAGCTATACCTGCTTCTTTAACTCAAGATTTAGTAATTAAATGTACCCCCGGTGCAAATACAATTTTAGTATTTGGAGCAACAGTAACATTAGCATTGATATAAAAAATTAAGGCACCAGACATAACTTTATAATTTACTACTGATAGAAATTAATGTTTTCAAATCTTACATATATGTATATCCGAATTAATTAATAATAAAAGTTATGGCAATAAAAGAAAAATTACCTTCACCTTCTGAAGTAGCAAAATCAATAGAGGATAATAAACCAAATACACCTCAATCTCCCCAACAAGACACACCCAATTCTGAAGTAAAATTTACAGTTGAAGAAATCGACAAAATCCAAAATCTTCAAAAAGATTTAAACACAACTATGATTCAATTTGGTCAACTTAAAATAAATCAAATTAAATTAGAACAACAAGACAAATCTCTTCAAGAACAACTAACTAATTTAGAACAATTAGAAAAGGAAATAGCTAAAGAATTAACTGACAAATATGGAAAAGGAAGTCTTGACATTGAAACAGGAAATTTTAGTCCCCTAGAATAATTTTTTAAAAATCTTTTTTATATTTATTGGTGATTAGGAATTAAGCTTAATTGCCTACTTTAGGCTGGTTTGTAGTTTTTTTCCATATTTATATGGGAACAAACCCATGAAAAAAAACATAATTTTAAAATAATATAAAAAGATGGCAGAAAATATAATTTCACCAGGTGTATTTACAAGAGAAAACGACCTATCATTTTTACCACAAGGAGTTGGATCAATAGGAGCAGCAATTGTTGGACCAACAGTTAAAGGACCCGCATTTGTCCCAACAGTAGTAAGAAGTTTTTCAGAATATGAAAGAAGATTCGGATCATTAAGTTCAGAAACTTATGTTCCCCAAACAGTTAGAGAGTATCTTAGAAGTGCAGGATCTGTTACAGTATGTAGAGTGTTAGCCGGAGGAGGTTACACATATACAAATGGAACAAATGAAATTATAGCTATAGCAGTTTCTGGTTCCCAAGGTAATGTACTTATAGGTGCTATTTATCCGTCAAAAGCTTTATCTACTCCTGATTTAAAAAACACAACACTTACAGGTAACACAGGAATAGCAGCAAATGTGAACACATCTGTTGCTTTAACATTAAGTGGAAGTAATGTAACATCAACTCTATTAAATGGTTCCTTCAACCCAGCTAACACAGATTATATTTTTAAACAATTAGGAGCTAATCCTAATAATAGTAAAACATCGGCTACTGTATATGCAGGAACTCCTGGTTACACTTACGTTAACTTTAAGAATTTACAAACAGACATAGCAGCTACAACAACTCAAGAAGTAGCAACAATAACTTTCCCAACATTTGCCGCGGGATCAGGTATATCTACTTCAAGTTTACAAGATGCATCTTTAGGAGCTTCAGGTTCATTTTACTTAAAGTCATCTGCTGGTGTTCTACATACTTTTGGGTTTGATACTTCAACACAAGCAGCAGCTGCTACTGATTTATCAGGTTCTTTAACTCAAATTGACATATCAACATTAGGAGTAGTCGCACTTGGTAATATTTCAGGTTCAGGAGCTGAATTAGCTACTTTAACAGCAGCTTCAATTACAGCTAAACCAGGATTTACAGCTACAGCAGCTAGTAATGTTGTAACAATTACTGCAGCAGAAGCGGGCAATATTGTAGACATATCTACTACTTTTCCAGCTACTACAGCCTCAGTTGCAACAACGACTCAGGGTACAGATTTAACAGGATATGGAGGATTACATGCAGACAGAGAAGTTGTATTAATTACTCAGTCAGCTGATATAGTATACAATGGAGAAATTGGACAAACAGAAGGATATGGATATGCTTCCACACCATTTATTACTTCACAATTTGTAGGAGGAACTCATCCCAATAAAACAACAAAAGAATTATTTAAATTCCACACATTAGATCATGGTAAACATTTATGTCATGATTATAAAGTTTCAATTTCAAATGTAAAAGAACCAGGAGACATTGATGGTGTTGAACAATATTCTCAATTCACTATATCTTTAAGAAAAACAGGTGATAAAGATAAAAGCCCATCTATTTTAGAACAATATAATAATGTAACATTAGATCCAGATTCTCCACGTTACATTTCAAGAGTAATGGGAGACAGATATCCACAATATAATGACACATTAGGAAAAGTAGAATTACTTGGAAATTATCCAAACATTTCAAATTATGTTAGAGTAGAAGTGACAAATGCTGTAGAAGAAAAAGCACTTTCACCTAAATTATCACCTAAAGGATTTAAAGCAGTTAGAGACACAGTAAGGGTAGGAGCTTTATCACCAGCAGTAACTTTCCCTTCAGCTTCATACGAAGGTGTTCAAACATTAGGAACAACAGATTACAACGGTAGAGGTTTCTTAGGATTTAAATTCTTAGACAAATCATCAGACAATGAAAATTTCTTACAACCACTACCAGAAAGTAATTTAGCTAACGTATCAGGAGATTTTAATGTTGAAAATTTTTCAGGCCACGCAGATTCAGGTTTATTTGTAGGTTCATTAAGTGCTTCAATTGATTCAACAGGAGCAACAGGACCAACAGCAAACCAACTTAAATTTACAATTCCTTTCCAAGGAGGTGATGATGGTATTGCACCACACATAGTAAA
>Ga0209634_1001380_pt1 | contig 17715 bp, 12 predicted proteins | sample LinPmetageLP40_FD_184043 | JGI IMG/M metagenome (GOLD analysis project Ga0209634, IMG submission 184043) | Marine viral communities from the Pacific Ocean - LP-40 (SPAdes) (version 2) | ecosystem: Environmental > Aquatic > Marine > Oceanic | place: Pacific Ocean | collected 2010-08-26
TCGGTAAAGTAGTTTCCTGCACCAACGTATGCGTTTCCTGCAACAGTAAGCCCGTCCGTCGTGGCTGTGCCTGTTACGTCTACACCTGTGCTGGTGGTGGCGAGTTTAGCTGCGTTGTTGTGGTATATTGTTGCGGCCCCACCAGCCTGACCCACAAAGTAATTGTTACTAGCAGTGCTTTGTAAATATAACTCATTAGCACCACGAATAACCAATGCGCCTGTGCCTACGTCTGTAATAAAGCTATTCGATCCATCATGGTAAATCTGTAGGTCAGACCCTGCACCAAATATAGCTTTAGCATCATCAGCAAAACTTGCATTACCTGCGTGAGCAGTGGTTGATGCAAAATCAACAGCACCATCTATGTCCACGACATCAAGGTTTGTTGTACCGTCTATGTCTGCATTTCCAGATATATCCAAGGAAGCAAATGATGGGCTGTCGTTGGGCTGTACAGCGGTGCCAGCCAAAGTTCCTTGAGCAGCTGTGGCGTAGGCAGTTGCAGCAGTAGTAGCCACTGTACCTAGGCCTAAGTTAGTACGCGCTGTTGCCGCGCTCGCTACGTCAGAGAGATTGTTAGACGCAAGGAGATCACCTGAGCCGCTACCAGCGGCACCCGTAGCACCCGTAGCACCTTGTATACCTTGTATACCCTGAGCACCCGTAGATCCTGTCGAACCCTGAGCACCTGTAGATCCAGTAGGACCAGCAGGGCCAGTAGGACCCGTAAGTGCAGTCAACTGTGAAGATGTAAAGTCACTGTAAGTAAACGCCGATCCAGTAGAACCTTGAGAACCAGTAGCACCTGCAGGTCCAGCAGGGCCAGTAGGGCCAGTTAATGCAGTCAGCTGGGAAGACGTAAAGTCTGAGTAGGTAAACGCAGCACCTTGAGCCCCTGTTGATCCCGTAGAACCTGCAGGTCCTGTCGAACCCGTAGCGCCAGCCGCACCCGTAGCCCCAGTGTCCCCTCGCGGAACAGTCAGGACGCCTGTTGATGTATTAAAGCTTGCATTGGAGCCAGCGGCTCCAGTGGCTGCTGTTAAGCTCGTGATAACGGATGCACTATTAGCTGCTGCTGCTGCATTGTTTGACGCTGTAGTCGCTGCAGTTTGGGCCGCTGTAGCAGATGACGCTGCATTAGTGGCCGCAGTTTCTGCTGCAGTCTTGGAGGCGGTCACAGAAGCAGTCGTAGAAGACGCAGTGCCTGACCCTGAGTAAAAGCTGGAAGCCATCTAATGTATCCTATTTTTAATAATCTGTGTAAGTCTGGGTTGGGCGCATTATCATGAGGCCCCCACTTTGCTCTGCTTCATTGGCTTGTTCTTGGATCTCAGTCATCATTTGACCAAACTTACCGTCAAAGGTTTGCGCTCGTTCATCCAAGTAATAGTCGGCGGCATAACCTAGAGCACCGTATATAATGATGTCAGATGCTGTCTTTGCTAGTGCATTCTCATCGCTGTCTGAAGTCATTGCAGTAAACTCACCATAGTAACTAATGGTAAGTGTTCCAACTGTGGGCTCAGGGTAGAGCAATAGGTTCTCGCCTTGAATAGAGAAGTGTCTAGGTGTTCCTGTTTCACCAACGTCTTTCATAGACAGCATTTCATGCAAAGGTATCCTAGAGAGAACCGTAAAGGCATAGTAGACATCGATCATTTCTAGGAGGTCATTAGGCACAACTACATGACTGACCTGAGCATCAATAGTAATTGCCTGACGCCTTTCCATTGGAGGAATACGCAGGGTCCTTTCGATCCTAGTGATAGACTGAGAGATGAAGGTGTCAGCCAGACTATCTGTAATATCACTACGGTTCAGTAGCTCCTTGAAGTGGGTCCGTATGGCACCTTTGTTCATTTCCTAGGTCCTTCTTATTTTCTTTGCTGGCTTCTTCGCTGTCTTTGCTGCATCCCTAAACGACTTAGCTGTTGGTCTACCTTTGGCACCTTTAGGCTTCATGGTTTCGCCTGATCCAGCTTTGATCCTAGCTCTTTTTTTGTGGATATTATTATAGAGGCTCATGGTTAAATCCTTTTGTCAGTTGCTAGGAAACCGTCGAGACTTTCGTTCCTCAGTCTCTTTACGATTTCAGTTCCTGATTGCTCCCAGACGTTGAAGCCTTCGCGCAGCCACTTCTCGACTACTGTCGTTGGGATCGATGCAACACGCATGAACTCACCTGATGGTTTATTGCTTGTCTGATTGCGGCTGTCTTTCAGATCGTCCATGAATGATTGGGATATAATCTGGCTGCTCTTCTGAATGACACTGCTGCCATCTTGTAGGAAATCAGTTGAACCACTTAGTAGGTTCACACTGCTCTTATTGGTCATTATTGACGTCTCCTTAGAAAACAAAAAAGAGGGCCACCCAAGTCACCTTGGGCAAGGAGAGCAAAAACCCAAAGCGACAAGGATGACCCTCATCTTGGTCTTAGGACCACCTAAGCGGTCCCAAGTATTAGTGTGTGGTGCTTATGACAGCCCTGTGATCATCACCGAATCTGCAAAGTTCATGTGTTTGCAAGAATATTCACCGACAATACTGTGCTTGTCTGAGTCACCAGTCTTGGCAAGGAGTGTACGTGCGAAGGGACGCAGTACAGCTGTCTTGAACATAGACGGGTCAATCAGTAGAGCATGGGTCGAAAGAAGCTCACGGTTCAACACACAGCGGTATTCACCATACGGGCTGACATATAGGTCAATAGCGTTGACCAATGTCTTACCTTGGGCGATCTCACGGTTACGTCCAGATGATCCAGCGAACCCAGCAACGATTTGTGCATCGGCTGGCTTGACCATAAACGTAGTGACGTCAGAACCGTTGTTGTACGCAGTTTGACCAGCTGTAAGCAATTTTGCTTCTGTCAATGGATCCGTTGCGTTGGAACCAGCGTCAACAGTTGTTGAAATCTGGCTTATCAACGAGGCCATTTTACGGGCAGCTGATGAACTACCAGATACAGCAGTTTGAGCGCGACCTACAAAAGAAGCTTCCACGTCTTTCTTAATAGCCTTGAGGGCCTTAGAAAGCTGGTGGGCTGTTTCCTTTGCACGACCATAGGTTGCCACGACATCCGCTGTAGCACTTACTTGGAAACTTTCTTCCATGATCTGTGTTGTGTTGGAGCGCATAGTGGTCGGAACAAGTGTACCGATAGTTGCGTCTGCCCCTTCAACGATTGCGTTGTCGGCATCGGATGAACGAATAGCGTCTTCTTGCCATTCAAACACACGGGCGCTTACTTTCTCAGTTTTCATGAGAGTAAACATGGGAGTATCTAGAGGACTGATGTCAGTTATTATGTCACTGACGTCCTCTTTCATACCGATCTGATTATATGTAGTATAGGTAGCCATAGTTTTGGGTACTTTCTATTTTAGATGTGAACTTAGCGTTGCCATCGCGCCATAAGTGCATCAGACACATCGTCTAGGTCCGTACTATACTTCAGACGCTCACGGGCTTTCTTCTGTCTCGACGTGAGGATGTCTTGGTCTGTAGCAGGGGCCTTGGTAGTTTTAAGAACTCTGCGCTTACTGTCTTTAGACTTAATGACCTTAGCTTTGCTTTTCTTGGTGTTAGCCGTGGCCTTTGTTTGGTCATAGAGACGCGCTTTGTTTAGGATCTTGATGACAGCAGGGTCAACGTATTGATCCACCTGTTCCTGTGGTAAGCCTTGATTTACAGCATAGGATCTGATGTCGTTGTACATCTGATTACCCCAGTCTGGTATCTCAGCTTCAAGGGTCTTCACACATTCCTGTGCCGCCTTTTGCATTTGTTCCTGTTGTTGTGCTTGGGCGTTCTTATAGAATGCGTCAGATTCCTCTCTTAGGAACTTCAGATCTGCTTCAGCTGATTTGTGTTCACGGCGTAACGAAGCGAAGTCTTCAGTGGACATCTGTCGGGATGCGACAAGCATATCCACTTCGTCGTATGGCTTCATTCGCTGTTCAGCCCGTTCAAGCAGCTTCTGATAACTGACGTGTGCTTTCTGCAAGGCCTCGTCGGCCTCTTTGCGTTTGGCAGCAGTTTCTTGAGACTTACGTGTCAAAGATGCTTCTTGACCATATAGACGCTTTAGATCTTTTAGGGATGCCTGTTTTGTTTCACCGTCAACTTGGATTTCGACCAAAGCATCTTCAGACAACTCAACTTCCGTTTCATCATCTTCTTCAGCTGTCTCTGGTTCATCCTCATCTTCAGTGTCATCTGTGTCAGGGTCCTCATCAGTATCTTCAGTTTCTTGGAGGTCATCAGTTTCATCTTCTAGTGTATCTGACTGGTCCTCTGTCTCATCTTGTTGGACTTCGTCAGTTGCCTCTAGTTCATCATTGTCGGATAGGTTTGCACCGTCTGACCATCTTCCTAGTAGGGCATCGGCGGCGTCTGACAGATCGTCAAAGGCCGCTGGTTGAGTAGGCGTTTGCTGGACGTTAAGCATGGTCCATTTCCTCCTCTTGGCTTGTGTTGCCTTCTGCGTTCTTAGCTAAGATTTCATCTTTGATCTGAACGTGTTGTTTTAAAGTGTTTACCACGTCAACCAAGGCGCGGTACTGATAGTATGTGATTCCTCGTTCTTTGTTTTCATCTGGTTTTGAGTTCACAAAGTTGTGGAAACATTGTTCAACCATCTTGTTGACTACACGGTTGAATGGCTCGGATCCCAGCAAAGCAGCTGCGTCCTCACCTTGGTTGATGAGTTCTTGCTCGTTCATAGTTTTGCTCTCTTTTTGGTGGTTTGGGTCTGGGTTTTAACCAGTCGGTGAAGCGATAGCCCTGACATCGTCAGCGGTTGCCGCAATCTCTAGTTCAGCCTTATCGACGAACTGTTTGTGTTCCAGCTGGGCCTCTTTGAGATCCATGCTGTCAGATTGAATAGCAGCATTATTCTGTGCTTTCATTTGCTCCAGCTGTAGTTTCATCTGACCAAGCTGGGCGTCCATCTGTGCCTTCATCTCTGACACTGCTGTCTGACGCTCTTGTAGCTCCATCTGTTTCTGCTGCATTTGCATCTGCATTTCCATCATAGGATCTGGACCTTGCTCAGGTATCTCCTGTGGTGCTGTCAGATAGTCTTTGACGTTCTTGATGCCATTCTGTTCCATGACATGGGTCATCAGGTTGTACTGGTTTTCTGGCGTGTACATAGTAGACAGGGTTTCATCACTAGCCATCAGACCGTGGATAGCTAGATACTTTTGAGCTTCTTGCTCTTGTTCACCATAGCCCAAGTGGAGCTCTACCATTACGTCACGTTTAGCACCCCAGTCAGCTGGTGAAACTTCCACGTAGTCACCAGCAATCTCAACGATTTTACCTTGTGACTCATTCTCTACGACTAGCTGGTACATCAGCTGGTAAAGAGGCTTTAGGAATCCGTTAGCAAAATTGCGGGCAATTATCTTCTGGCGCTGTTGGGACATAGTCGCCAGCTGTTCCACCATAGCTGCTGAGTTTTGCTTACTGATGGCATCTTTGTTGAGGCCTTGGGATAGCCGAGAGACGCCTGTGGTGTCCTCTTTGTCCTCGTCCAGCATCTGGATAGTCTGAAAGATAAATGGGTTTAGAGGAGCCTGTGGCATAGGGTTAATTGCATCGGGGCGTGAGACATTTACAATTCCCCCAACACGGTTGTCGATAAGCTCCCTTGGGTTTGTTAGTCCACCTTTGACAACAGTATATCTTGGATTGTTAGTGATCAGTGCGTGATCTAGGATTGACCTAGTTAGAACTGTTCTAGCTGTCTGGATGGGTACGACCTTGGACCCAAAGTTTGATCCAAAGAAAGCATGAGGTATCGGTAAGGGAACAAAGGGGACGAATGGTTTATACTGGCACTTCTCTTTGTCTAGGATCACATTGCCAGCTTTGATTACTTTGTAACTCTCAGCAATACCAGAAGCGTCCAAATCGATGTCGAGATAAACTTCATACACCGTGACACTACGGACTTGATCTTGGAAACCTTTAGCGTTGAAACCACGGTCTGACCCAATCTCTTCATGCCTTGCCAGCACTTCTGGATCAGTTTCCATTTCCACGTCATCATGGTCTGCAATCTTTGCAATAAGTTTTTCATCGTAACCAGCCTCACGTAGTTCAGAGATTGTCATCTCAGTTCGATGACCACAGAATGTCGCCAGAGACAATGACCTACACTGTGGCTCAATAATAAACTGCTCAGGTGGGACAGACTCAATGGCTACTTGACTAGTATCTTGGAAGATCCTGAGATCACCAGAATACAGTCCAAGTTCATCTTGCTCCACTTCTTCGATCTCAATGTTCTCTTGAGCTACAAGAGCGTCAAACTCTTCTTCCGTTAGATCTTGAATTGTCTCTAGGTAGCTGTCTTCACGCTCATCCCAGTAGACCTTGGCAATACCAGCACGGGCAACCAGACCATCGTGGATGACTGACTGCATGACCTCAAACAAGTTGTTTTGGCGGTTGGCAACGTAATCACAATAGGCAGTTGAGACGTCAGCAATTCGCTGGTCCTCACCTGTGGAAGCAGCAAATCGCACGGTCTTGTAGCCTGTTGAGAAGGTTTCCAACAGTGCAGCTTTCATAGACTCGACAGCATCATAGACGTCCATCGATACATACTTGGAGTTGCCATCGTGTGCTGGTTTGGGGAGCGTTGCGTTGTAAAAGTCTACGACACGCTTTCTCTCACGGCTCACTTGGCTGTCATAGTAACCGATAGATCTGCGGATGTTGTCATCCAAGATCGAAACTAACTTCTCGTCATCGACCTTCTTGTAGTCTTTTTTATCCGTCATGATCATACCATTTCAATGTAATAGTCATCTGCGCTTTCTATTGGTTCCCAAGCACCCTGATGTACGTGGTTCGCCAAGGCTAAGGACATGACACAATCGTCATAGCAGCCCTGTTCAGCTTCCATCGATCCCGTCTCAGTAACCACATAAGTAAGCATCTCACGAATCGTGGTTTTGTCGTTCAGTTCAATCTCAGCATCACGCGAGGCTGCTCTAAGCTCATCGATGATAAGAGGCTTTGTTTTAGCTGTCGTAGTAAAGCCTAACTTTATTGTCTCTTTGTCAGTCAGCTTGTCTACTTGGACTTCTGTAAAGAAATTAGGATAGGCCATGTCTTTAGCTAACCTAGTACACGTTAGAATACCGTGACCGTTGTTCTCAACAATGATGTAGGCAGTATTGAAGAAGTGACCTAAGTGGAACAGAACTTGTGCATAGTAATCTGGATGTACACGGCCTCTCCAGATACCCACCTGACGCTTCTTACTGTCTAATATCTGAGCTACTGAGTAGTCGCCACCACGGACGCCCATAGCCACGTCTGCACCTATGACATACTGCTCACCAGCATCCATAGGACGGTATAAAGTAAGCTCCCCACGGGCGTTGTGTAGGAACTCCTCACCTTCTAGTGCTAGGCGCTCTTGTACGTCCCGTGTGTTGCCTAAAACCTTCTGTAGTTGCTCTGGATTAAACACAGGGCGACCAGTTGTCAGAAAGGCTTCCTCAGCTTCTGAAGGGTACTCTTGTTTGAACAAATCCAAGCCGTTTTGAGCAATCTTTCGACGCCTGAACATTAGCTGCTCATTGTCTAAGTTATACTTCTCAGCAAGGTCTTCTTCTTCTGGTGTACGCTCGTAATTCGCAGGGACTTTCTCACGATACTCTGGGTCAGCAAACCAAGGGATAAACACTGGGACATAACCATTAGTTCCCTCGACTGCTCCCTTCCAGAGATCGTAGAAGATACCGTTGACGCCATTGGCTGTACTTTCGACAAAAACAGCCGTGCCTTTTGCATTTGGTACAGCCTGTGTCAGGGAGTTCCAGTTGTCAGCAGCTGTTGTCTTTGACCAGAACGCAAGCTCTGAGCAGTGAACATGGGTCAGGGTTTCTCCCCGTCCAATAGCTTCACCACCAGCTGTCGCAACAACATAAGAACTGTCCAGCACGTCAAACGATAGTTCACGCCGCGAGCTATACTTAGTGTGTGGCTTTAGAATCTCTGGGCAGTTATCGTGGTATCTCTTAGTCATATCAAAGAGCGCACGGGTACTGTCCGAGTGGTGGGTTATCACCAGTGACTTCTTGGCTTTGCGCTGGGAGACGCTGAAGTAGAGATAGCCACCCACGTAAGTACTGAGCCCCTGTTGCCGAGCCTTGAGAATAATGACACGAACTTTACCTTCAGTCTGCATCTGTTGGGTGACAGCATCGTTCAGTATCTTTTGGGCTGGCTTTAGTTTCAGAGCGGCAATCTCGCCCGTCTTGGTGCGGATCTTCAGTGCCGCTTTAGAGTAGAACTCAAAGTCATCATAAAGACGCTTTCGTACCTCTTTTAGTTTGTTAGTCGCACGTACATTTCTCGTTGCCGCACGGACACTCTTTGTTGACATCCTCTTGCTCTCCATCTTCTTCTTCGTCACCATCAAGTAGCGAAGTCAGGAAAGCTTCTGCGTTACCAATTGTAACCTCCGATTTCGCCACAGGTTTAATCTTGGTAAAATCGAGGATGATCTTAGCAGCTTGTAGGCGATCACGGTTGTGTATTGGTGTACGCATGATCTCAACAGCTGTCTCCAGTGCCTCTGCAGCACGGGGGTCTTCCATTGGGGTTTCTTTTGTCATGATACTTACAACTTTCTTTGCGTCCCGTTTGGCCTTGTCCACGATTGGTTTAATTGTCTTAGCAGTGTAACCGTCAGGTACTCCTAGAGGCCTACCGCCCTTTCTTCTTGTCAGAAGCATTAGACGATACTTTGCTCTGCCCTCTGGGGTCTTGTGCTGCTGAATTAACGGATTTGTTTCTGTTGGAGTTGCTGGTCGCTTCCGAGGCTTTTTCTTTCGTGGTGTGTTTGGCTTGTGACCCATTCGATTTCTCCAAAATCTGGTGTATTATCGACAGCGTCTTAGGGACTTGTTTACAGAAGACATCTGCAGGGATTCCTGCTCCCATCTCTGAAAAGATAGTCTGCTTCTGTGCTTCTGTGAGTATTTTAGAGGATTTAACTTTATCAATAGCCTCTATGATTGGCACTAGGTCCAATACTGTCTTTAACATTTGTGCTTCCTTCGTGATTATGCTGACAGCATACCTTGGGGCATTGGTTGGTTTAATGCTCCAGCTGGCATCTGCATCTGCTGCTGACGCTCTTCATCCTCAGCTTGCTCTTGCTTCATGATCATTGCCAAAGTTACAGCAATAGCCATCGCTAGTGGGTGAGAAAAGAATTGAATCTTTGTGCTATCTTTAAAGAATGTCTTGATTAACTCAGCTGTCGCTGGATAATCCGTTTTCATTTGCTTAGGATTGTGGAGATAATTAATGACAGGATCTACAGCCATCTCAGGTGCGCTTCTGATGTATTTATAATAAGGCGTGGATCTTCTTTTTGCTACTGATCTTTTAGCACCACCCTCGTAACGTATGTCACTATCGTTTTCATACTTGCCCTGATCTTGCATCTTTTTTATCTCAGCTAACACCTGTTTTCTTTGGTTAGCTGGGAAACTTACAGTGTTGTTAATCAAAGATGAGATCATGTCATCAAAGCTATGGCGCGTAAACTGATCCTGTCTACCAGTCAGGGCGTTTTGTGATGTCCAAGAATTGCCAATTTTGCCCCTTAGTCTCTCCCGTACCTCTGGGTCTGAGAACCTATCAATATAATTAGGGTTATAACGCTGGTCATTTAAACCATGTGCTACTTCATGTAAGGCGCTTATGTATGACTGGAAATTGGATATATAGGGTCCTAAATTACCAGTGTTTAAACCAAATGGATCAGCATTACGGTTGTCTTCATTTATATTCTGAGGGTTCATGGCACGGGCCGTACCACCAACATAAAGACCTAAAGCGTCAGCTTGTTTTGGATCCCCTGCTTCATAAGCCATCTGTATCTGACTATTGTACATTTTTAGGGTTACGTTGATAGCATCAGCTAACTGACGTACTCCTTGAATGTCTTTAATGCCATTCTCAAACTTGGAACCCTTTTTGCCAACCTCAATGATTGCCCTGACGGGAGGTGTGGCTTGTTTTACCTCTTGGGAACTTGGGACAGCAGCCCGTTGGGTGGGTCCACCCGTAATTCTCTGGGCGAGGATCCCTGCGACTCCATCTGTGGCTGGGGGGATGGATTGCCTTGGGGGTCTTGCATCGGAACCGATTGGCCCTCGTCCTCCTGATCCATCTGCTCCAGTAGATCCCAGTCCACTTCCGACAGCCATTGTTTTCCTTGCTTCGACAAGTTTCCTTGCTGCGTTTGCGTAGTCTGGCGCTTCGTCATCTGCGTATCCTCTACTTTCCTGACCTTCTTTGGCCTTTGCTGTATCATATAGGCGCTTCTCAGGATACCACAAAAGAGCTTGTAAGTCACTCATTGTTAAACCAGTGTTTGATGCACGGGTGACAGCTGGCTCTGCGTTAAGACGTCCAAGTGCTTGGGTAAACACTGAACGGATAAAGTCACGCTCTTTAGCACCAGCTGGGGCCTCTACCTGCCCGTCCAGATACTTAGCAAGAGAGTTAGCTGATTTACGAAACTCTGGGGATATCTGGTTAAGGCCTTCACGCCAATCTTTTGATGTAGATTGCTTGGCTACATATGCCGCCAGATCATTCATGTTCTGGTTTGACATAGTTTTGCCAATCTTAATGCCAGAAGGCTTCATTAGCCTACGCAAAGATTTAACATTGTCAGATGACATATCTGTAATCATAGATTTGATCTCAGAACGCTTCTTCTTTTCCATAGCTGGGTTCATTTTGATTAAGGATCCACGCCAGCGTCCGACTGAGCGCATAAGCCAGCGGTCCATCGTCAAAGCATCAAAGTGACCATACAAGTTACTGAAGAAACCATTACCAATCTTAGGACCAAGGATCGAAGCACCGCGAACTAGAGTACCTTTGCCCTCACCACTAATGTCTACGTCATATTCGTCCTCAATAACCCTGACAGGAACCTGAGACGTCATAAAGTCAGCTAGAAGCTGGTGATCACCTTCATCAGTGTTTGTCTTGCGCTCGAATTTCTCAAGCATCGTGTGGTACTGCTTGAGACCACCATTGATAGCCTTTGCTGCTTCACCAATGCCGATGTTAGTTGGAAAACGACCAGTGCGCTGTAGGTGGTCATAGGCATCCGCTGCTAACTCAAAGTTCTTGTCTACCTTTGTACCATTTGACGTCACTGCCAACGCCCAGATAAACTGCAGCTTGTTCATTGGATTAGTTTGGATCTCTGGATAGATTTCACCAAGGCTACTTAGTGCATCTGTGACTGTACGGTCATACCAGCCAATGGCGTTCTGGTTATCTTTAAGTGCCTCAAGTGCATCACCTAAAACATAGTCTGCAAGTCGGCTGATGTTTGCATCTGACAAATCAGTTAGGTCAATGCCTTCTTCTTTTTGTGCCGCTAGAGCTTTTTCTTGTAAGGCAATCTTTAGATCCCTGCCCTTGGTAAATGTAGTGTTCTTTGCATATTCAAATGTAGGACCTAAGCTATTAGGCATCTGAATGTTTGTTGTCTCACCGCGAGGGATCTCTGGTGTACTTAGGGCTGGACCACTTGGAGCGTCCTCTTGGGGTCTCATTGCAGCCCTGATATCGGGGTCTGTCTCAGGATCAACTGGAGCCTCAAGCTTATCAAGACGTTCTTTAGCTAACTCTGGGTCAACCTCTCGTCTGCCAACCTGATCTGCAGGGCTAATAAACCCTTCCTGTTCCATTTGGTTAACAAGTTCTGCAGCTTTATTAAGCCCAATACCTAGTTTACGCTGGAGGTAGGAAGGCGCAACCTTGCCATCCTCGACTACAACACGAACAGCCTTGGAGTATAAGTCATCTTTAAGTTCATTTGCACGAGTTTCTGCAGTAAGGGCCTTTAGCTTCTCACTAAGAGGCGCTGAATCACTTAACTTAGTTAATTCCTGTGCTTGCTGAAGTGGGGACTGTTGTTGGGCTTCTGGAGCAACCTCAGGCTCAACTGGAGCCTCAAGTCTAGAAGCAGCTGCGCGGTCCTGTTGTTTGACCACACGGTCAGCGTACGGTTTGACATATGTGTCGATAGCTTCCTGAGGTACACCCATGTTTCCCAGATCCTCGACCATCTCAGTCATAGCTTCGACTGGGTTAGGGCCAAGGCTCAACTGCATGTCTGCTAAAACTGTAGCCAGCTGGGCTTTGTCTAGGGGTGCTAGGGTTGTGTCATCTGCCAGCTTGGACTCTAGGTTTCTGACAAAAGTGTTGTTGTCATCCTTGCCAGCTTGGTAGTTCTCTGTCCTTGGTTGCGCTGGTGGGTTCTGGTCAACGGCAAATTGAGCCAGATCTAAAGGAGCTTCAGTTTGGGCCTGTGGGGGTGCTGGTGGTGGGTTCTGGTCAACATTAGGTGGCATATTCACGCCACCACGCTGGGCTAACAGTTGATCAGGATTAGCTTGACGTTGGACTGTAGTGTCTGGGGTGTTTAGGTGGTGGTTAATAATAGGGATAATGTCATTAAGGTTGCGGATCTTGTTAGTGCCACCATCCATGTTCTTACGGATGTCAGTAAAGACATCTTTTAGTGCCTTTGTGTCTGGGTTCATGTTCTCAAGCTCAGACATTGCTGCGCGTAGACCATCCCTGTCTAAACCTGTGCCTAATAAGACTGTTCCAACAGGGCTATTGTCCTTGTCTGACTGAGCCAGTCTACCAAGCTCTAAAGCTCTCTGCTCATCGTCAAACTTGAGTTGTTCTGCCTGTGCCTGACGTTCTGCCTCAGCTGCAACTAAGGATGGACCCGTAGGATCCTTCAGAGGTGTCTTACCTTCGTTCTTACGTACAAAGCGGTCTATTGCTGCGCGGCGTCTTGTGACCGCATCGATGGTACGACCACCAGCAACAATACCAAGCTGGGTTGGTAAGGATGCACCAGCACTAAGAATGGCTGTACCTTTGTTAAGACCAGCTGAGATCATCCGTGACGGGTCATAAGATCCATCTTCTTTTGCAAACGGGTTAAAGGTGTCTGTGAATGAGCTAATGCCGCCTTTTGTTCCGCTTCTAAAGAGATCTGTGAGGACATTACTCTCGCGCATCAGGTTGGCGATTTGATCACGCTCTTTGCCAGCTGGTAGTAATTTTAAGATAGCTTCAGCGTTTTCTACGGTGACCTTATCTTTAACCTTGTTTCTAACTTGGCGAACAGCTGTCTGGGCTGATGAGTATTTATCAATAAGCTCTTCTATAGACTCAGCTTGCTTGGGATCTAGGTAGCCTTTGACCGCTGGATTAGTCACGATAGTTTTCATGTCTTGAGTAATTTTACCGTGAGCAGCTTCTAGGGCCTCTTTTGCTCCACCGTCTTTCTTTACGTCTTTGAGATTATAATTGTTGTTCTGAGAAAGTGTCCGTAGGCGCTGGGCTAAGGATGCAGCTGCTGCATTGTTTAACACTCGCTCTTCTTTGGTAGCTTTCTTGGCTTTACCCTTCTTGCTTCTAAGAATAGTTGCCTCAGCTGGAGCGGTTGCAAGTTCTGCAAGGGCTTCTAGCCAGACATCTTTCCAGTCTACTTCACCATCTAAGACTTGAGTAGATACACCTTCCCCTGCACCACCTGTGATGCCTTGTGCAGCACTCTGCTTTAAGATACCGCCGCCAGCTTTCATTCCTAGGGCTTCAAAACCACTAACAATAGCTGCTTTGGTTAATCCCCTACTGTTTGCCTTGCCCATCAATTCACGGTTATCAAGGGCATCGGAGACACTCTGTGGATCTGTTGTATCTACACCATTCTCAGTTAAGAAATCATTGACCTCTGCATTGTATGAACGGGGCGCACCACTAAACACCATCACACCAGCACCAACTGTAGGGTTCCCTGTTATCAGGGTTGCAAGAGAACCAGCTGCAATGCTGGGGATGCTTTCGGCTGCAAGTTCACCAAAGAAAGCTATGCTCTCAAGGGGGTTTACTGTTAAGCTCTTCAATGCACTTTTGACGTCTGGTGCTGCTTCCCATCTATCTGCAGCATTCTGGGCGCTTGGTGAATTGACAAGGTCACGCATCTTCTGGTTCTGGGATGCTATTTCCTGTGATAAATCGTTGAGTTTACTAAAATCCTTAGCTTCTTCACCACTTTTGAAGTATTCATCAGAGCTTTTTACAGCTACTCCAGCAAACTTGTAGACATCATCTCGCCACTTTGTGCCTTTACCTAAGTCAAAGACGTTAAACTCCATTAGCCTTTCAACGTCTATGTTGTCTGGGTCCATGTCTGGTGGAATCTGAGCGCCCCTAAGCATCATAGCTCTTCTCAAGTACTCAGAGTTTGGCTGTGTCTTTTGGAAAGACTTTTCTGAAAGTATGTTAGCTTGGAACTGCTTGCCCCCAGTGTAGACACTTCGCGCACCTTTTTCTAGCATTCGGCCTACGCCCGTACCGTCTGGGTTTACTGCTTGTTGTTGCTGGGACTGGGGTTGAGGTGCTGCGTTTGTCCTAATACTCTTGTAAGCATTTGAAACCTTTTGCCACTCTGGTGTATCTCTTTTGTCTTGGTTGTCTCTAAGCCATTTGCTGTAGGAACCTAGTCTGGGGTCTTGCGTCATAAGTTAACCCCCGTTCACTATTCTATCGGTTTCAATTAAGTCTTCTTCTGTGACTGCAGGGGTACTGGTGTCAGGGCCACCAAGACGGGGATCTAAGGGGGCATCAGGGGCAATAGTGTTACCTGACTGCATTCTGTCTAGAAGTATCTGCTGAAGTGCTAACTGACGGTCTAACCATGACTTCCAGACAACACCGTTACTATCCAGACTAGGTGCTTGAGATGCAAATAGCTGCATTTCAGCATTAGAGATTGCACCCTTGGTTTGAGCTACTCGTTTCATAACGCTGTCTAGCCGTACTTCTTGTAAAAACAGGCGTTTAGCCTCATCCTCGTTACCCACAAAACGTCCAGCCAAACGACTTGCAGCAGCTGTAAAGTTGAAACCAGTAAGACTACTGTCTGTGTCGGCTGTAAACATATCTTTAGCAGCCTGCAGCTTGGCAATACCCATGCGTATTTCACCAACAGCTTCTGGATCTGCAGCGTCCTTATCAGATGCTGCTGCACTATTGCTTGCATTCAGTTTACGCATGATGTCAGCACGGCGCTGCTCTTCTACACGGCGTCCCTCTTCGATCTCAAAGGCTTCCATCTCGCGTTGGCGATTGTAGTCCATAAGACCACCATACATGTTACCCATAGCGCCCATCTGGGCGAGAGGACCCTGAGCTCCAGCACCAAGGCCAGCCATGCCAATTCTCATGAGACCTTCGCCGCCCATGTTGATCTGTTGATTAGGAGGAGGGATCTGAGGTGTGCGGCTAGATCCACGGGCATTACCATATGGTGATAACGCTGGTGGGTTGACTGCCTGAGGCTGACTTGGGTTGTTTAGGATTGGCTGGCCTACGTTGTAAGGTAGCTGCTGTGGGTTGCCTTGCTGGGTAAGCATACCTTGGTCAAACATAAGTGGATTAGTCATGTTTACTTTCTCCCACATCAGAAATCTCCAGCCATACCTGTGCTAAAAGAAGCACCACCGTAAGGGTTACCACCACCACCACCAAAGAAGTTACCAAAGCCGTTAAAGAAATTAGGGTTCTGGTTCTGAAATCCATACCCAGCCATAGCTCCACTCATAGCACTCATAGCTGGACTGATTGGGTTCTGGGCGTAGTTTCCAGACACATTGTTACCAGCGAGGTTAGCCATGTAGTCTTTACCAAGGTTGTAACCGTACTGGCTTGTGTAATCGAATTGGCCTCTGTCAGCATCAATCTGACCTTGGTCAAAGGCATTCTGGTTGTTCCCAGCGCCTAGAGCAGTGTTGAAACCACCTGACGCCATGTTCAGACCAGTGTTGAAGTTGTTCGCCATCATGTTGTTTGCGTTTCCAGCGTTACTCAAAGCTGTATTCTGCTGATTGAACTCAGTGTTACCCTGAGCCAAACTTGCGTTACGGAGACTGTTGTAGACGTCAGTACTTACGTCAGCATATCGATCATCATAGGCGCGATTGGCTAGTGCATCAGCTACACCAGCGCGACTGGAGTTTGTATTACCAGAACCTGATGCTGCCATGTTAATACTTGGGAGCGTCTGCTCGTTTAGTGTCCTAGTGTCATCGCGCATCATTGCTTTGACAATTGGGCTCATGTTGTCAGTAGCATACTGGGACGCATCAGCCATCATGTCAGGACGGTTAGCCATACCTTGGAACTGGTTGTAGAGATCCGCTGAGTTAGAACCAAAGTTGCCTGACTGATCCATCAGGTTCTGACCAGTGCCAGTATTGTTCATTCCAAAGTTGTACATGCCATTGTTGGCAGCGGTCTGCATTGGATTGACACCAGCATAGTATGGGCCTGAGTAGGGACCCTGTGTCATCATATTCTGGTATCCACCAGAGACGTCACCCATAGCACCCTTGATGTAAGGCATGGCTGCGTTCAGATACTGGTTGTTCTGCTTGTTTGCGTCCTTGATAGCAGAGGCCTGTTTGTTGGCCCCCATCAGTCCAAATGCGCCACCTATCAGTGGTCCTAACCATGCTGCCATAACAGGTTTCTCCGATCTTCTTTTGTTTTGTTCATCATGAGCTTGGCTCTGTAGGCCAACTTGGGTTAGCTGGGTCCAGCGAGGGTTCACTTGGGAGGTCCCTCAACGCCTGTCTGTAAGTGGCCCACTCTTGTCGCTTGGTGTCTGACAAGGGGCTGTCAGATGCCTGTGTCCAATCACTACGCGATAGTAGCCTGTTACGATCCATTCGGAGGTAACCCCAAATCTTTACTGTGTCAGTGGCCCAAGTTTCTGTCTCTATGTTGAACACTGGGTACGACAAATCTGTCTGTGGTTTCTGTAAGATACTACCGTTTTTTAAGTAGTAGTTATTGATCTTAGGGGGATATTCTACAGTGATATATGTTTCATCCGTTGGTGGAATACTTGTGCTAGAATACAGTCCACCAGTTACGTTTGATAAGGAGATATAACAGTTCATTTCTTTAACCTTGTGACGGTCATGACGAGTTCTCTAAAATGCACTGGAGGGCCAGCCGTATTGGAAGACTGAAAAGTTCGATTTAGTGCTGCAAATTTGATGATGACATTCCCAAACGTAGCTGTCGTGGTAACCCCAATACTGAAAGGAATAGCCCAATGATCGTCACCTGATCCACCACCCCTAGACCCTGCTACACGTTCAGTAGAGTGTGTAGTAGAACCCTGCTGACCTGAGTTTTGATAATTGCCACCAGTATCTAAAATGAAACCACAAAAACAATCTCCACTGGTGCTCACAGCCGTTCCATCTATCCATCCCTCAACTTGAACTTGAACAGAACCCCCATTTGGAAGACCTGAGATAACTTGGTTTATAATATTAGTGTAGTTTGTGTGGTTTGTTATTGTGATATCGGAAAACGTATAAACATCACTCGTGCTGACAGCAGCAGAAGCTATCTTGTCTGTAACTACACCCCCGTCAGCAACAATAAGCTGACCTGATCCATTGGCTGTAATTGTGGACCCGTCTAGGGTCAGGCGTGAGGCACTGAGGTTGCCAGCGGTAATGGTGTCAGCGTTTAGTGTCTTAATGTTTGCTGCAGTAATAAAAGCGTTCTCTATGTAGGTCCCTGCTGGAACCGTGACGCCAT
>Ga0209634_1001381_pt1 | contig 17711 bp, 19 predicted proteins | sample LinPmetageLP40_FD_184043 | JGI IMG/M metagenome (GOLD analysis project Ga0209634, IMG submission 184043) | Marine viral communities from the Pacific Ocean - LP-40 (SPAdes) (version 2) | ecosystem: Environmental > Aquatic > Marine > Oceanic | place: Pacific Ocean | collected 2010-08-26
CATTGTTCCAAACTCTTTCGTGTATATAGAAAAACAATATACCTGTTAAATTCATTATGATTGCGTTCCAAAGTGGTACTTCAGTTAAACTTACTGCTAATATAAACCAAGAGTTTAGAAAAGCAATTACTCTCCAACTGATTGATTTTGATGTTGAACGACTTTTTGTTTCTTTAAACTTCATCTTCCCAACTAATCTCCCAATCTTTAAACTCTGCTGCTAAACAATCTGTTTTGTAATCTTTTCTACCACCAATACACTCTGCTATTTTATTACCTGCGACATTACGAATACCATTTAGTCCGTGTGTTAAATGTAAGTTTCCACTCTTTTCACCATCACGAACTTTTGTTTCATTATACCAAATGTGTGTATTCATTTGTGCCAATACAACAATAGCTCTTATAGTCTTTGCAGATATTTTTCCGTTGTTTTCTTTTAAAATTAAATCAATATCATACATCATATCTTTGATTTCTTTCGCATAGTTTTCTTTATTCTCTGGTATAAAAACTTCTTTCAATTGATGAATACTTAATCTATCAATCAATTCATTTAGTGTCGGTAAATATTTTCTATTTTCCATTTATTTTCTCCAATATTTTATCTGCTATTATTCTGTTTCCCTCAATGGAATAATGTAAATCATCATAATAACCTTTTGTTTCATCTGTAAAGGTTAACTTATATTTTTTAATAAAGTCGTGTAAATGTCCATTAGGTTTAAAATAAACAATATTTTTACTTTTACAATTCTTTGGTATTGGGTCGTGAAACAACCAATAAATTTTAGTGTCTAAATTATCAAATAAATTTATCATCATACCAACTTGTTCCTCTGCATATTCTCTATTAAATCTGTTTAAAGTGTAAGTATCTATGTCATTTATGTGTTCAAATATTTCCTTACTTTCGTCCCATTGATATCTTCTTGAATATATTGTCAATTGAACAACACAAATATCAAATTTTTTGTGATGTTCGTATAATTGATTAAAAATATATTCATTAGAACTACGACCTTTACCAAAGTTTTCAACTTCACAATTTAAATCTTTTCCAACTAAAGTAGAGTATCTAAAATCATTTCGTGTTTTTTTGTAGTTTTCTTTATACTCTTTAGAAATCAATTTATTTTTTATTGCGTATTCGTTAAACACCGGCGAATTTAGTCCACCACCCTCAGTAAAACTACACCCAAAAAATCCCATCTTCATTTATCTCTCTCCGATAATATTGGATTATCTATTGGCCAATCTATTTTTAACATTGGGTCATTCCATTTGACTGATAATTGGTCTTGCCAATCTACATAATTATTTGGATAGGATTGTGTGTAATGAAATACACATTCATCTGATAAACATAAATGTCCGTTTAGAAAACCTGGTGGAACCAATACACTTTTCATATTTCTATCGTCCAATGTAAAACTATCCCATTGTAGATAAGTTGGACTATCCTCACGATAATCAACTACGACTAAGTAAAATGCACCATAAACACAAGTAATATGTTTCCAAGTTTCATTATCTCCGTGTAATCCTCTTAGAACATTTTTTCTTGAACGAGTGAATTTAGATATTTTAGATTGTGGCGTATCCATTGAGTTCTCCCAATGAGTCCACATTGTTCCACGATAATCTGTGTATGGGTCAGGTGTAAAAACCTTAACTTCTGGTAATTTACTTACCTCTGTTTTATATTTGAACATAAAAAAATCCTTCATAAATGAAGGACACTATAAAGTGCCCCCGTTAATTTTATAGTCTTGTGTGGTCGGTTGGGTCTTTGGTTTGTTACCAGTTAGCACCACTTGACTTCTATATATATAAATAGTTAGAACTTTGAAAAACTATCAATTTTTTTTATTATTTGTTTTGCTATGAATTGATGACCATACGAATTAAAGTGAGTATCAGGGATATGTCCACCTCTATCTTCTCCCCAACCTGCGATTGTGTAAGGGTGTGAACGACCCCCATTACAAAGTTTTTCAAAACCTGTCAATTCCTCACCACTTTCAAATATTGGAACATAATTCTGTGGATAATGTTTTTTCATAACTTTACCTATATCTTCAAACCAAGAAATACCAATCCACTTAGTATCACCGATATTATTTCTAATTGAATCAATCTGAGTTTTTATAATTCCATTAATCTGCTCTAAATCAGTAACTTCGTGTCCGTTACGATAAGAACGTTGCCATTCGGTAAATTGAACTACCACTAATCTACATTGACCTTCTCCACCCAAAACTCTTGTTGATGAGTCTTGAGCTAATCTACTCATATCTTCATTACTACCACCATTTCCATTTTTAGCAAGACAATAAGCTTTATCAAAATACTTTGCTACTATGTTAGGATAATGTTTTTCTTGTCTGTATTTATCTGCTTTATATGAACAATGTTCTAAAAAATAATCTGGTGGTATCATTTTTTGTATTTGTTCAAAAGAATAATTTTCTTGCTCAATTAAATATTCATATTGTAAACCTGCTCCCCAAGTAAAACTACACCCTACAAATAAAATCATTTTATGCTCCTATATATTATATCTGACATTAATTCAAAACCTTTTATGTTTGGGTGTCCGTCAGATGTAAACACCTCATTATCAAAATATCTATGTCTATCATTTTCAAATTGCATTTCATTAATATGAATATCTTTTTGAAAACTTTTATCTAATGTTGTAATTAAATAATCCTGCATATTATTTGGAAACCCATTTAAAAATAAAAATCTTTTTTTATCAATCCACTTTCTTAAATCATATTCTGTGTTGTAGAATTGTTTTTCAACTAATGGTGTAAATCCCATAAACATATACCAATCAATCTTATTGTGATTAAAAAATTCTTGTAAAAATAATATTCTTTTTTGTGTATCATAAGAATACATTTCAATTCTAAACCACCTATCAACATAGTCTAACCATAATTTAGTATTTGGTTTTTTGGAATCTAAGTTAGGTATTGTGGCAGTATTCCAAGGTGAATACATTTCTGCTACTGATGTGCTATCCCTCATTGGTGTTGACCAATCTATTACAACTTTGAACTCTTTTAGTTTATCCAAATAAGATTGTTGATTCATTGGATAATCTTTATCACTTAAAGTTTTTTTTACACAATCAAATATTTCATAATTTGAATCATAATTATCAGATATATTTACAACTAAATCATAATCTAACTTTTGTTTCAGTAAATAACACCAATGTTTTTTTGGATTTTTTATATATCGATTATTTGTCCAACTATCACCAAAAACAAAAAGAACTTTTTTATCATATAAATTTTGTTTTGATATTTCTTCTTCCACATATTTGTAAACATAGTCATTAGGATAATTCATCATTGATGTCCTTAAAAATTTTCATTTGCGATTCTTCATATTTTTTACCATACTTATACATCAAGTTTCTATTATAAATCAAAATATCTTTCATACTTAAAAACCACTTGTGCATTTCTGTATCACTCATACTACATAATCTTTTTATTTCTTTTGTTATTTTTTGCATTCTTCTAAATGGTGATATTGTTTCGTCATATGACTCATCTATAAATGGACTAAATGTTTTGAACCCTAATTCTCTTAAACTTTTTAAAGTAAATGGCGAACCATAAACTATAAACGGGTGATATTGAATCATAGGACGAAATATTTTTTCTGATGAAAAATAGTTTCTTTCTGGAAATGGCGTTTCTGTTACGATTGAAAAATATGTTTTTGAATAAGGTTCTTTATTTTCGTGACCAGGTCCCATTATGTTTGTAAGATTTTCATAATCTATCGTCATTGGTGATAGTTCAACAAGTTCATTATAGTAAGACATATACGAATCTCTTAAAATTGTTTTACCCATAATGGTGGTCATAGTATGTAGGTCTGGTCCGTTTTGTCCTAAATGATTTAAATCTTTTCCTCGTTCCAATGAATAACTAACTAAATTATTTTTTAGTAAATTGTTGTGATGAAACATAGCAATCATTGCGTATCTGTGTGGTCTGATTCTACGATTAAAACAAAGAAACCTTTTTTCTCTTTTATTATCTAATTCATCAGCGTTTACAAAAGTTCCGTGATTTTTGTATAAGTCTTGACCTTTTAAATATAGTTGTTCATTAGAATTTATCATAACTACTTTAATTTCTAAACCTTTATTCTCACACCACGATTTGTAATTATCATATGTGGACCAATTGTTTCCTGTTATGTAATAGATTTTATCAATATTATATTCATCTAATTTTTTATGTAAAAAAATTATTGAGTGTAGTTCTATTCTACTTTCTTCAAACGACAATACAACTATTCTACCATTGTTGTTTTTTATTTTATCCAATGAACTTTTACGAATATGATTTAAAAAACAATATTCTTTATATTCTTTTTCCTCTCCTATCAATTTATCAATAGCACCAAACTGCTCAACTGGATATATAAAATCTTTTTCAACATCATCTATCAAAAACTTTTCATTTTGTAAATCTCTAAACAACGGGTGAACAATAGGTTCTTTGCCAGTTTCTTTGATATACGAACTTATATCATCATAAAAATTATCTTTTATTGGATAACAATTAGGAACAAAGAAGTCATCTATTTTTCTATCATATACAAACTTTAACATAACTTTTTTATATCCTTGTCAAAATGGTCTATAAAGCTTTTATGTACTGAAAACTTACTATGAAATCCGTCTGACCAATATTCTAAATCATTTATAGTGGTGTATTCATACAATCCATATTTACCCTCATATAGTAAAAATAAGTCCCAATCAACAAGGTCATACAAATATTTTAGTTGTGGATACTTGTCAATATTTTTAAATATATTTTTCATAATAAACATAATGCATTTTATATCGTCAGATTTACAAATGTTTTGTATCAGTAATATATTTTTTAAAGTGTTCATAAGTGATAATTCTTCATTGTAAAATTTATAATAATCTAATATCCAATTTCTTTGTTTTTCATTTCGGTAAAATTCTTCAGTATATGGTTTACCGCCAGGTCTTATAAAACCTGATGTAATTTTATGTGTGGACTTTTCATCATCTAATAAATTGGACCAAATATTATCAGTAAAAATTATGTCTCCATTATCTGTATTCATATTTAATGACCAATCATTTGTAAAAATATCATTTCTTTCTATTTCACTCCACATCACTACCATAGTTATATCTTTATAGTTTTTTTGTTTAGCATCATCTAAACTCCACAAAAGTCGTTGTGCAATTAAATCATTACCTGCTGCTCCCAAAGCACTATGATAATAAAATTTATAATCATACTTTTCTTGAAAATATTCTACCCAAGTTTTTTTTTCTTTTATACCTCTTGGAGCTGAAAAACTACAACCACCTGTAATTAGTAATTTAGATTTTGTCATCAATGATATCCTTTATTATTTGTAATTCTTTTTCTACAACTTTTATATAAGTATAATAATTGTGTTCTAATTTGTCATATAAAACATCATAATATAAATTATGTAAATCTTTTTGTGTGTTGTTTTTAAACAAATTATTACACTCGTTAACAATTTTACTAAACCTTATAGTGTCATCTACTTCGTTGTCATAACTTTCATCAATTACTTCTGAAAAAGTTTCAAACCCCTTATCTTTTAAATATTTTAAAGTATAAGGTTGTCCCAATAAAATAAAAGGGTGCATACCCAGCAAGGGCTTTGTTAGTTTTTCTGTCGTTAAAAAAGTATCTACTTCTCTATTATGACTTTCCGTAACTAATGTAAAATAAGAGTTTAACATATAATCATACGGTATTCCAACCGTATCAGCTCCTGTGTAATTACCTGGACTACCCCCTATCTTTTCTTCATCTTGTAGTATAATTGGTAATCTTTCGTTAACCATATCCATAGTTTTTTTATCAATATCTAAAAAACTATAATTGTATGAACCTGTATCTATATCTGTAATTCTTTTTTGAAAATCTTTGTAGTCCATTGGTGCACATAACATTGAATTATATCCTAAATCAAAAATATCATTTTCTAATAATTTAATTATAATGCCAAGTCTGTGAGACTTAGGATATTTGTTCATATTTAAGTATGCTTTTTCTCTAATGGTGTCTTTCATACTTTGTATAAGTTTTGGATAATCGCTTGGATTATCAACATACTTTGATTTTTCGTAAAAACTTCTATGATAAACATAATTGAAATAATACTTGTCATTATTTTGAAGTTGTCTAAATTTACTTGAACCTTCTCTATCAAATGTTTTTAATTCTAAACCTAACACATAGGTATTACCAACTTTCTTGGGCCATTGGCCTGTGTAATCGTCATTGATTAGAATTACTTTTTTAAACTTTGATGACAATTTTTCAATCGCATTAGGTATTTCCTCGTTCCAATCAAACCTTTCTATTGTTCCGTCACCAAATTGTTTTTGTGATGCTAAACAAATATCATTGGGACGATTAGGTATTGATTTTAGACTTTTAATTGATGTGTAATCAATACCTAACCAGTCTAACACGTTTGATGGTTTATAGTCCTGCCACTTCACATCAATTGCAAATATTTTCATAATACTTCCCACACTATAACTGAGTTCTCTATAAACAAGCCACCAACTCTTGTTCGTTTTTTAAATAATATTTTTATTTTATTTTCTCTTTCTAATTGTAATAGTTTTGAATAATAATATTTTAAATAGTTTCTTTTTTCACAATATAATTTCATCAAGTTATCAAATTCATTATTGTGTGAAAATTCTAATATAGGTTCAATGTTTATTACTCTTTTTGGTTTTTTTTCCAAAACAAAATCTATAAAACTATCAATATCACCACCCACTTGTTCAAGTGCAGAAGTCGTAATGACTGCACTATTTGGTTCAATATCAATGTCAATTTTATTTTTTATGTCTATCATATCATAATCTACATCAATACCCAAATAGTTATTTAATTCTTCTAATATTTCAACTGATACTTTTGAACTATCACTAGCGTGCAATTTTATCTTTTCAAATAACTGATTTACTAAATAAATATTTATCCCACTACCAGAACCAAAATCATAAACATTTTCAACATCAAACAAATATTTAGAAAAAATTATATTTCTAACTGCTAATTGATATTTCCAATCCAAGACTTCTGTATTTGTTGTGCAGAATTTTTTATCAATAACATAAAATTTATCATTTCTGAACCAAGTTGGTTTTAGTGAATTGACAACATCACTCTTTTGCTTATCAACTATATTTTGTAAAATAACAATCCAATTTCTATCAAAGTCTATATCAAACGATAGTTTGTTTAGAATTTGTAAAACCAATGTCATATACTCTTGATATTCCTCAAAGTTTAATTCATTATACTCAATGGGAAACAATTTATCTAAAAAGTCAATAACATCTTTTGATAGTAATTGTTCGTCAACTTCAAAGTAAGTCAGTAAATCTTTTTTTGTTATCTTATTCAAAAATGAACTCATCAAAAAATCCTTTTATTTGTGTTGGATAAAAAACATTATGTAAATGATTGTAGTTATGTTTGTAAACTTCTTCCATACTCCAATACCAATCGTGTATTTCTTGTTTGGACATACTACATAATTTATCTATTTCTGTTTCAATCATACTAAATCTTTCATTAGCACTCACCTCTTCATCATAACTTTCATCAATATACGGGTGAAATGTTTTAAACCCTAACTTTTTTAATTCGTTCATATGACCTTGTCCATTGACCGCAATGTATGGTTGAAAAGCATTAATAGGAAATACATTTCTCTCATTAAGGTAAAAGTCAAGTGAACCCTCTATATCAGACTCCACAAAAGAACTTTCAGTTAGTATATTGAAATAACTATTTTTATACGCATTATCGGTTTTATCTATAAAGATTTCATTTGGTGCTGAACTATGCATTTGATTATTCTGTGAATATTCTTTTAGTTCCTGCCAATTCACATCAACATATAATGGATTATTATTTAACCAATTATAAAATTTTTGGACTTCACTTTTATTTAGTCTTCCAACCAATCCATCAAAAAATTGTTCTTTATATTTTTCACTATCTTTTTTGTGAAAAAATGAAACAAAACCTTTGTCTAATAAATTACTATTCCACAAAAAATACATCAAGTAAAGTCTGTGTTGTTTGGTAACACTTTTATTCAAAGTCATATAATATTTGTCTCTAATGTAATCCTTGTTTTTAAAATTAGATTTAGTGTCTGGTAATTTTGTGTAATGTTGCCAAGCGACCATTAACCAATTGTAATATTTAAACTTGATATTGGTTTCATACTTTTCGTTGAGAGTTTCCATATTATTTTGATAGTCAAATATTAAAACATTTTCTTCTAATATATCATATTGTTTTAAAAGACTTTTAAAGTTATCAAAATACATATGATAATCTTCGTTAGAAAATTCAGTCAATGAAGCAAATATTAATTTACATTTACCAAGTTTTATATCATTAATTATGAATTTACTTTTATCATCTTTTAAATAGTGGTAGAAAAAAGATAGTTCGTCTTTTATCGTTTCATTATCTACATCTACACCAACTAAATGTCTAAACTGATAAAACTTTACAAAAATATTATAAGGTATATTTTTATCTGATAATTTTTTTATCTGATTAATATCCTCTAATTGATTATAGTTTAAATCTAAATTTATTTTACTTGTAATTGTTTCGTGAAACATACCTGTAATCCAATTAAAATTATCCTCTCTTTCATTTGGAATAGTCCAAGTTCGTTCTGGCAAACAATCAGGTGAATTCCAGTCTATCGGAAATATATTAAGAGTTTTCATTTATAAACCTATGTAATTTTTCTGCCACTACTTTACCGCCCTCTAATCCAATATGATTATCATCAAATCCTATTTCATCTTCAATTAATAATTTTTTATCCTGTGTATAAGTCCATATATCAGAGTGTCCATCTAAATTAATTACTTTACTTTTATCCATAGTGTAAATTTTATCAACATTGTGTTCTGATGCACTCACATAATAATTTAAATTCATCTTTTCAACAAAAGCAAAAAACATATTTAGTTCTCTCAAAGTTCTTTGTTCTTCGTAATCCCAAGACCAAAAATTTTGATGATACATATTAAGTTTTGATTTATACTTTTCTGTAAGTTTGTCTGGTGATATGTCGTCTTCAAACCAATTCATTACCATATGATAATCTTCGCCCCACTCTGGCTCACCTATAAATCCATTAACAACTCCAAACTTATTATACTCGGTAAGAAATATTTCCATTCGTATTCCTTCTTGTAATTCAAATATAAATGTAGTGTCTTTAAGCTTATCCAAATTATTATTAATCCAATCGTATGAAGTTCTAACTAATCTTCTCATACCACTACCACATTTTGCTAAATTGATAGGTTGGGAATTTAATAACTTACCTAAGTGGTATGTGTATGTGCACTCATCTTGCATAGGAACCTCAACACCTTTTGATTTGTAGAAATCTCTTACACCTTGTCTATATTGATAGTTTTCAAATCCACCACCTTTTGTAATTGATGAACCATTTGTTACTAAGTATTTCAATGTAAATCCTCCATATCGCCAATCTCATTAGAAATACAAACTCTTCTCCAATCTGTCCCCCTATCAAAATTACCAAACTCATTATGGTTTTTGTCCGTTATACCAAATATTACACATTTGCTTGGTTGTATATTTAATTCTTTACAAACCTTTAATTGTTTCTTGTGATATTTGTTTTGTAGATAGTCTGTGTCGAATCTATCAATTAACTTTAGTCCTATGTCTGGACCTGTCCAATTTACCATTTCAAATGAATTAAATACTTCTACTCCATCATCAATGTATTCTTTTGTAAATCTTATTCCGATTCGTAAATGTTCTGCCCCATAAAATCCTTTACTCATACTAAATGAAATACCTTGAATACATTTTCTATTGAAATCAAAATCAATGTTTCTTGACATAATCATATACGCGCAATCAACAAATACTGGTATATCTAATTTATCACATTGATTTAAAATCATATCTGTAAGTGGATGAATGTCCCCATAATCACTAAATGGTAATGATATAATTACCGCATCACCTTTTCTTAATTCGTCATCTAAAATATATTCCCACTCCATATTGTTTCTGAACATTATTTGATGATACATAAAATCACCTCTTAGTATTCTGAATCGTTTGTTGTGGTTTTGTAGATAAAAGAAATCAAATGATTGTGCTGTTCCGTGAACGAATTGTAATGATTTGAATTTGTTTAGATTTTCTAAATTGTTTAATTTGGATGATTGAATCCACTCTGAATATGAATTACAAAAGTCTTTTACAAGATTTTTTTCATATAGTGATTTTCCGTTGATATTTTTAGTGATAAAATTATAAGAAGTTTTATCTGGTATTGGTCTTGCTCCTTTCACTACGAAATCCTTGTTACTAATGTTTTTGTAAAAATTCTATTTTTGTGTGGATTTTTCCAGATATTAGTATTGTCAAAAGATGCTAAATCAATTGTTTCAAAATTTTTATTTAACTTTCCAACTATTTTTTTATTAACCAATATATAACCACCAACAACTAAATTTTTTTTTGCCCAACTATAATATTTTTTTCTTAAATTAATATCATCATTAATAACACCTACATCAATATCACAAAAAGATATTTCAATGTCTTGTAAAAAGTTATTTTTTAAATCACGAACTTCAATGTTAGGGTGTTTTAAAGGATTGAACAAATCATATCCAATAACTCTATCATATCCATACAAATTACACAATAGTTCAACTGATAAACCTAATCCTGTTCCAAGTTGTATAATTTTACCACTTTTTGACATTGGTAATTTAGACAATATATGGTTAATAATCATATAACTATGATACTCGTAATTGTGTTCGGACCAGATTACATTACCACCCTCAAAGTAATCAACCCATATTTTTTTATACTTCATTATGTAACCCCTAACTCTCCCTGTGGACAACCTTTACAAGTATCTGGTAATTTTCTTTCGTGTAGTATTTTTCTAAATCTAATAGATTCAGGACTTTGCCATATTCCCATTGGGTCACCTGTAACTAAATTACCCCATATGGTTTGTTTGGTCCAAGTGGTTTTTCCGAATAAACTAAATGGTGTATCTTTTGTATACCAAGCACAAGGTGAAACATTACCCTCAACATCAATTTGTAATGTATAAGAAGCTCCACCACAACCTAATGGTTTTACAAATGTTCTACGATAAAAGAAGTCCATACCTAATTCATATGCTCTAAGTTTAGCTTTTCTGTAAATCTCATCAACATACTCAACTGGTTTTGTTCCTGCTAATGTAAATGGTGAGAACTTAACCTCATATGGCATTAGTGTATTGACTTTGATTGATTCAACTCCTAAGTCTGAACAAAAATCAACATACTCAATTAGTTCATCTATATTGTCTTTGCTTGATACAAAAATTGTTCTTGGTGCGATTCCGTGTTTTTTTAGTAGTTTCATATTACGAATTACTCTATCATAGTTTACACCTGTTTTAATTTTTTCTACGGTTTCTTTTTTACACCCGTCTAATGATACACCTAAGTCAATATTACCTCGTTCTTTTAACTTTAAGATATTTTTTTCATTCAATAACATACCATTTGAATCAATTCTGATTCCAATGTCTGGATTAATTTCTCGTAGTGTGTCAATAATTTCCCAAATGTCTTTATGGAACAATGCCTCAACTGCTGTGAAGTTTACTACATTTACGTGTGGTAAAACATCTCGTAAATTATCAGCTATCTTACGAAAAGTTTCTATTGGCATTTTACCTTTTGCAAATCTACCTTTTTGCCAAGGAACTCCGTCCTCGTCTAATATTTCTAAATAACAATGAGCACACCTTAAATTACAAATATCCATAATTTGTATTCCGATTTCGTGTGGATACCTTTCTTCAAAAGGTGTATCGTTTTCAACTATTGGTGGTAAGTCCCAATTTTCTTTCCATTGCTTTTTCAAAATACCATCACGTGTCCTTTCTCATTGATAAACTTTTTCATCAAATGATTACCATTACCACTTTCATCATAAATTTTATATCGAGTTTTTCTTTTAAAATCAAAATCAGCAAAGGTTTTATTTTTACCTTTTACTTTTAATTTTCTTACTTTACCAAACCAATTACCTCTATACTCGTCTGGTGCACTCAAATGATTATCACAACAACCCAACCACAAATATGCGTGTTGGTAATCAATTATATTGCCAGACAACTCTTTTGTTTTTTTACCTTCTTTGGTTTCTAAGGTTATTGATTTGTTTTTTACATAAGTAAATTTTATATCTCTCCAATCTGTATCTTTGTCGTTGTGGTCAAGTTCTACCTGAATTACTTCATTATAGTTTTTACCATTTACTTCAGTCCATACCTCACCTGCTATTAATCGTCCACCTAAATCATCAGCTTTACAAATGATTCCAAAGTGTAATCCGTTTAAAACCACTACTCCTGCATACTTTTGTTTTGACTTTTTAAACTTATCCCAATCTGTTTTTACTGATACTTCAATTTCAAAATCGTCTTTTATTAATTCATTTAACAAGTATGTAGAAACTGCATTACGATTATAACTTGGAATCAACCAAGTGTTAGCGACATTGTTAATTGTTATCATAATTTTATCTCCAAACAATCACGATAAAATGATTCTAATTCAGGAAATGTTTTACAAAAATCTGTTCCTCGTCTTTTGTCGTGTTCTTGAAAATACTTACCAAAGTTATATCTTTGCTCTTTTACTTGCTGTTCTTTTTGGTCCCAATTAGCCACTTTCCAATCCCATATTCTTTTTATTTTTTGTATTTCAATATCTGAGTATCCGTGGAATTGTTTATCAAATGCAGGTATTGAATAAAAATCTGCTAATTGTGCTTGTTCATATATTGTTTTGTTCCAGACTTGTGGTAAAACTTGTACGGTTTGGTGTGATGGAAATCTTAAATAACTTGAATCTAAAAACAAAGCAGACTTCCAATATCTATCATCAGAACCATAAGTTTTTTTCAAATCATAAACTCCGTCAATTAGTTTAGAATAATTTGGAACCGATAATGCATTGTATGTTGACATTATTGTAACTACTGCCCTATCTAAAGAACTTAACACTTTATTCATATTGTCCCAAAAACGATTAAACTCTAATCCATTACGAATATAATCTGCTTGGTCTCCCCAAGTATCAACTGATGTAAAGATTACTAATTCTTTAGCTCTATCTTCATCTTCTATTCTTTTTAATTTTTCAATCATCTTATCAATCAAATTATCTGTCACACCAAGATTAGAATTGATTGCTAAATTTAAATTTTTATTTGGATTGGGTTCATCAATGATATAATCCAATACTTTAAAAGTGTCTTTTGACAACAATGGTTCTCCACCCGTAATTCTAAAAGTATGTAAATCACGATATAAATCTGGCCACCATTTCCAAAAAGCATCTACATAAGGATTTGGGTCTCTTTTAGGTATTGGCATTTTGTTTTCAACTCTATTATGTTCTAACGAATTGAATTTGTCTGTTGTTGGATATGCTCCGTGTTGTTCTATTTCTTGCATCCAAGTCGTTGAGAAAGCAGGTGCACAATAACTACATTTAAAATTACAAGCATTTGAGAATGCAACCTCTACATATCTTGGATTAAAATCCTCTCTCCAATCTTGATTTACTATTTCATCAAAATGTGGTTTGGACCAATTTTCTTGTGATTTAAATGTTCTGTCAGAAAATCTATCTGAATTATCTTCTACATTCCAACAATAATCACACTCCTCTGGTCTTTTACCCGTAAGCATTTCTCTTCTACGAAGTTTTTTATATTGAGTGTTGTGTAGGGCACTTGGGTTTCGTGCAATTTCTTTCGTATTTATTTTATGTGTTCGTGGGTGGTGACAAGAGTGATTATGTCCTGTTTGTAATTGTAAAGTTACTTGTGTCCATTTTGCTAAACACATACCATTCCCAACTTCATTAAGCTTTTCTTCCATTTCTGTATAAACGGGATTTTCTAATTGATTTCTTTTAGCCATTAAACCTCACATTAATTAACTTGTGTCTATTATAAATAGTGTCGATACTATGTATCTTGTATTTCATTTGCTTTAGTCCTGAATTATCAATGTTGACTTCACCTTTTTGCATTTTCTTTCTATAAAGGATTTCGTTTTTAGATGTTTGTTCTACATCTCCTTGAAACTGATTATCAATAATTCCTTCGTCATCGTGATACATACACTCCATAGTTCCGTATCTTCTGTGTGGTGCTGGACTATCTTTGATAACTTCTTTATTGTACAAAAATCTAACATTACGATTAAATATTTCTCCGTGATTTCCAAACTCACTTAAATCTTTTACAATATTTTCTTTACATCGTTTACAACCTTGGTCACAACATATTGATTTAGTCATATCGTAATGTAATACTAAGTCATCATATTGATTCCACATTTTTACCTCTGCTATCTCTCCTTTGAAAAATCTTTGTCCTTCCCAAGCATTCGGGTCATTACACCCTAACCAAAAGGGAACATTAGCATATCGTTTTAATTTTTCTTCATACGATATAGTTGATTGTTGTATACCAAACTTTTCTCCTAAGTCTTGGTCGTTGATTTGGAAACTTATTTTCTTATTGTCTTTGTCGTGTATCAAACTAATCTTTGTCCAGTTGTTTTGATATCTTCGTCTCCAACGATATATGTGTTGATTTTTCCAATCCCACATTGATGTTGCGAAAGCATTACTATTGTTGTAATCTATTCCGAAGTCATATCCTATTTTAGATAATATTGGGTATTTTAAATATTTGTTATTTCCTTTACCGATTAAATGTTCTGGGTCTTGTTCGGGTATTTCAGGTTTACAAATGATATCAATTCTAAAACTATCCGTAGGTATTCTTCTAAGTTCTCTTGAAGGATTGATTTTTATACAAGTAGATTTTCCGTCTAATGATAAAACCATTTTTTGTTTTATTTCTTGTAAAGTTTTTTGTTCGTAATAACCTTTCTCTACACATCTCCAATATAAGTCGTCATCTTCCATACCCCAACCAACATATTCGGTATTGTATCCATTAATTCTTTCAAATTGTTCAGCCGTAAATATCACTACTCCACCAAAGTATTCCGTGTCTCTTAGTGTATAACCCCATTGTGATAGCCAAGTAGCAATATGTTTTGGTGTATCGCCGGGATGACCATAATGACAGTCATCGTGCGGTAACATATCAACATCGTGGAATGCAAAGTAATCACATCCGTCTTTCTTGGCTTGTAGATATGCGACATTTTTAGTCCCACTTCTGTGAAACTTTTCATAATCAATCTGATGTCCTACATAACAAGTAAAGTCAATACCTTGTTTACCTAAAAACTCTTCTAAGTGTGGTATCAATCTATCCAGATGTCCTTGACGAACTCCGTCTCCACTATCACGATATGGTATACATATTCCTAACTTCATAACTTTACCGAAATAAATGAATATTTTCCTTGACTTGTTGATGAAACTTTCGTATATTTAAGTGTCGATAGTCCATCTTGTGTAAGATTGGATTCATTGTTAATCACTTGATTGTAAAATCTAATCTGATTTAATCTTGTTGATTCAGATTTCCAACCACCTTCCAAATAACCTTCTGGTTTGTGTTCAATCATCTCGAATGTAGAATTTCGTCTGGCGGGAATAGATATTCTCTTATGTTCTAATTCGTTTAATGGTTTAGGAATACAATTGTAAGTTTTGGAATAACACTTTGACAATCTTGGATTTACCATATCTACAATCTCACCTTCTTCATATTGATAAGGTTGATTTAAATGTATGTGTTTGAAATCGTAGTAAATCTTTAAGTTTTCTGAACTGCTGTATTGTCCTGTATCCGTTATATAACTCAAACCAAATGTTTCTGTTAATTCTTGTATTTCGTTTTTTTGTAGTGCTTTATCCCAATAGGCAAAATCACTAACGAATCCACGAAAACTTTTTCTATCATCTTCTCTTGTATCAGCGATACCAATATAAAAATTCTTTTCTTTTGTATCTAATAATTTTCTTGATATCGTTTTATTACCGACTTCTGTTCCGTCTTGGTACATAGTCAATAATCTATTTGATTGGTCGTAAGTTACACTAATTCTTGTTAGTTTTGGATAATCATAATCTGATGTAATTTGATGACATTCTTTTCCAATATCCCAACACTCAAACTTATAACGATTAAATGAATTGTATCCTATTGTGGTATCCCAACCCGGAATACTAAATACACAATATTCATCAAAGTCTTTGTCGTAGTCAGGAATTATATCATCTGGTTTAAACGTGATGTGAAATGTGAAATCTTTTGTAATGTCAATTGTATTATTACACTCAACATAACTTTCGTCTCCGTGTAGATAAATGCCAGATGTTGATTCTTTTGGAACATCATATATTTCGTAATCCGTGAATACATTTTGTTCTGTTAATCGCATTAACAAATCATCATCTTCAAATCCCCAACCCCAATATTCATTAGAATAACCATTTACCTTTTTGAATAAATCAATTGGGAACATAGTGATTCCACCAAAATAAGTTTTGAATATTTCTCTATCGGAATTAGTAAAATTTGTAGCAAGATGAATTGGAACATCTGAATAAGAATAATCTACATCTATTGGTAGCATATCAATGTCGTGGAAAACAACATAATCACAATTTTTTCTAATTGCCTGTTGAAACCCTATATTCAATAACTTACCACGATTAAATGGTAAATCATCATTTTGTTCAACCACGATTAATTCATAATCTTGGTCTTTTAGATACGATTCAATAGATTCACGAAACTTACGAAGATGTCCTGGTCTTTTACGATACGGGACAATTATTCCAAGTTTCATTATTTCTTATCTGTTTCTTCTTCTAAGTATTTTTTGTGAAATTCAGCCAAATACCATTGTGTTCTATTTGACCATTCTTCTTTGTCAATGTCTTCAAACCAAAGTGTTAAAGCATCAAGAACATTTGCAATCTTCTCAAGTGCTTTCACTTTTCTTTCTTCTAACATTAACTCTTTTTTATTATCTTGTGGCATATGATAACCTTATGTTGTTTATAACTATATTAATAAATATATAGTTTTGTTAAATTGTTACTATTTTTTTTCTTAAATCGTTCCAAGTGTGTAATTGATGATAATGTCCATTACCTAATCGTTGAAACATAAATTCTGGTTTAGTAATATCAATCTTAAAATCACTTTTTTCTATTTCGTCATACATTAATTGATATTCTTGTGCAAATGATACATTTGCTTTTGTTTTACTTACTTGTCGTAATCTTTCCAATACTGAATAATCCCATTTAAAGTGGTGAACTTGTGTAAAGTTCTTTTCTATTGGATATCTTTTTGGATGTTCACTGCCCCAACTTGATGTTCCGTCTGGAAATTCTACATAATGTTGTCCTGAACAAACCTTTACACTACCTTTCATCATTGTGACTTTATTTGGACACGCTTTACTTAATGGATAACGAAAGAATCCTGCTTCTGGCATTTCTTCCCATATATTTGACTCCTTGGTGATTTTAGGAAAGTCTCCATTGTCACCGATTCTATCTACGAAAC
>Ga0209634_1001382_pt1 | contig 17710 bp, 19 predicted proteins | sample LinPmetageLP40_FD_184043 | JGI IMG/M metagenome (GOLD analysis project Ga0209634, IMG submission 184043) | Marine viral communities from the Pacific Ocean - LP-40 (SPAdes) (version 2) | ecosystem: Environmental > Aquatic > Marine > Oceanic | place: Pacific Ocean | collected 2010-08-26
TCCTAATCATATTTAGCAGCAACACTGTGAAATACTTCTGCGACTTTGCCTTGTTTCGCTTCGGCGTCGACGGTTTGATAACCAAAGTGCGTGGTTTTCTTTTCGGACATGGCGGTGGGCCTAATCTTAACAACGATAATTGAGGCTATTCTAGCCCGCTTAGCGGCAGAAGTCTTGTGGCAGATCAGGCTTGAAGCGCCTCATAAGGGCGGTTAATCCACAGATTTGAACTGAATAACGCCGCTGTCTCGACTTTTACCTGCGCTGGCTAATTTATTCAGGTAATCCTGCCATAAACGGTCTTGTTGTGTACTGATATCTTGCAGGTAAGGCCAGTTGTATAAGCCTGAGTCATGGCCATCATCAAAAGTGATTTTAAGCGCATAGTTACCCACAGGCTCAAGCTTTAAAATACGTACGTCTTTTTTGCCAAACTGAAGCACCTCGTTACCACTGCCATGGCCTCGTACTTCGGCGCTTGGGCTGAGTACCCTTAAGAATTCAGCGCTTAACAATACCGGCTGTTCGCCCCAAGCAAGCTCCAGTTGTTGGGATTGTTTATGAAACTTAATCACAGAGGGGATGCTAGGTTGATTCATTGGTTAACCATTTAAAATCTGTTGCGGTGATAAATTTGGACTGCCTAATCCTGTGTCTTGAGCGTGTTTGACCAAACGAATTAAGCGCTCATTCATGGGCGTGGCAATATTAACACGTTTGCCAAGGGCCGTGATTTCCCCAGAGATATAATCCACTTCAACCGGGCGATTATTTTGTAGGTCTTCCCACATGCTGGAGCGCGCAGCGGGGTCCATGGCTAACATTTTTTGCGCAACTCGTTTAAACAGCCAGTCGGGTAACCCCAAAATATAGGGGATCACACTAATGGGAACCGCCGCCACTTGCCCAGGGGTGATATTGGCGGCCTTTAAAACCTGTAAACCTTCTTTTAAACATTGAGCATAAATTCGGCGATAGCCACGCGTCTCAAGCTGCTGCTTTAGCGGTAGACCTGAAAGTGCATTGACAGGGTTGTTTAAATTCAACAGAAGTTTGCCCCACATCATGCTGAGCATATCCGTTTCGAGTTCAAACCCTAAATTGGCTTGCAGTGCGAGGGTTTGCAGGGCGATGGCGCGTTCGTGGCTTTGGCAAGCCAGGTTCCCTTGAGTACCGCAATGAAAATGGCCGTGCCCTTGGCTGATCACATTATAAGGCACCATAACAGGTAAAACCGTGTGTTTGGGTAGGCTGCGTTTGAGTGTGTCGGTATTACTGATGCCATTTTGTAATGAGAATACAGTGGCTTGGGTGTTCCCACTTTTTACAATACTCTCGGCCATGGCTTGGGTATCTTTGCTCTTTACACATACAAGGATCATATGAGCGTCTTTGAAAATAGACTCGTCACAGCTCACTTGTATCTGTTGTGGTGTTACATGCAGATCCACACCGGTCCAGTCTGTTAGATGTAAGCCGTTTTGTTCAATGGCTTGTTTAATTCTCGGGCGCGCTAAAAATTGTACATTCTCCCCACCGCTTGCCAGCATTCCACCCACGTAACAGCCAATGCTTCCCGCGCCGGCAATCACCACATTTATTTTTTTCATGGTCGACCTTTTCATGACAATAAGTAATAAAGAATACGCTAGTTAGCCTAACGCCGTGAGCCAAATGTTAGGCATTGTCGGTCACGCAAAAATCACCTATTTGATCATGGCTCAATGGGGCAAACCTATTCTGTCGTAATTCAATATACCTAAAAAAATAGGGGTAAAACGCCATTTTAATCCAAAATCTGTGCATGGAAAAAAGTCAGAATGCAAATGCAAATAACTCTTAATGCGGTTGCAGTGATTCTCTGGCAATGAAGGCAAATATTGATTGGCACTTGCAGAGTAAGTGCATATACTTTTACGCATTAAATCTAATGAAAGGAGTGTGACAGTGAAAGGTGATTCAAATGTCATCAAGTTTTTAAACACCTGCTTGGAAAATGAGCTTGTGTCCATTAACCAGTATTTTCTTCACGCTCGTATGTTCAAAAATTGGGGCCTAGAGCGCCTTGATAAAATTGAATATAAAAAATCCATCAAGGATATGAAACAAGCCGATAAAATTATCGAGCGTGTTTTGTTCTTAGAAGGGATTCCAAACTTGCAAAAATTAGGTAAGTTATTCATCGGTGAAAATACCGAAGAAATGTTGCAGTGTGATTTGAAACTTCAAGAGCTAAGTCTTAAAGATTTACGTGATGCCATCGTGTATTGCGAGTCGGTGTCGGATTTCGTAACGCGAGATATGTTAGCTGAAATCTTAGAGTATGAAGAAGAGCACGCTGACTGGATTGAAACCCAATTAGACCTCATCAAGAAAATCAGTATTGAAAACTTCATGCAATCCATGATGCACAGCGAATAACGAACCGGAGAGTAAAATGAAAGGTAATCAAAAAATTATTGATACACTCAATTCATTGCTAGCCGGTGAGCTGACTGCAATGGACCAATACTTTATACATTCAAGAATGTATGAAGATTGGGGTCTAACTAAACTATATGACCGCATCGCCCATGAGATGGAAGATGAAACCGGTCATGCTGATCAAATGATTAAGCGCATCTTATTTTTAGAGGGTTTCCCTAACATGGTTAACCGCGAGCCTTTAAAAGTAGGTAAAACGGTTGAAGACATGTTAAAAAATGATTTGGCTTTAGAGTATGCCGTGGTTAAAAACTTAAAAGATGCCATTGTAATCTGTGAAGCGGAAAAAGACTTTGAAACCCGTGCTATGCTGGTGCAGCAGTTAGAAGACACGGAAGAGGATCATACTCATTGGCTTGAGCAGCAGCTGGGGTTAATTGAAAAAATCGGGATCCAAAACTATCTGCAAGCAATGATGTAGTACCTTTATCCCTTGTTTGTAAGATAAAAAAAGCCCCAAACCATATGGCTTGGGGCTTTTTTTATATCATAGCTCTATTGGCTTTGAGTGGAGACTTAAAGAATAAAGCGGCTTAGGTCTTCATCTTGTGCAATTTCACCCAGGTGCTCTTGTACAAACGGTGCGTTAATTTGTAAAGGGTTCTCACTGTATTGAGTTGCCAGACTCTCTGCATCAAAGCTGACCTTCTCTAGTAAGCGTTCCATCATGGTGTGCAGGCGGCGAGCACCAATGTTTTCTGTGCTCTCGTTCACCTTAAACGCAGTCTGCGCCAGTTGCTCAATACCATCTTCAGTGAATTCGACATTTAAACCCTCTGTGGATAGCAAGGCTTTATATTGTTCGGTTAACGATGCGCTTGGCTCCGTTAGGATGCGTTTAAAGTCATCGGGTGTCAGCGCTTGTAGTTCAACACGGATAGGCAAACGACCCTGTAATTCAGGAATCAAATCAGATGGTTTGCTTAAGTGGAAGGCGCCAGAAGCCACAAATAAGATATGATCAGTTTTGAGCATGCCATACTTTGTAGAGACCGTGCAGCCTTCAATTAATGGCAGTAAGTCACGTTGCACACCTTCACGGCTCACATCGCCGCCACCTGCTTCTTGGCGCTTGGCTACTTTATCAATTTCATCAATAAACACGATGCCATTTTGCTCAACAGATTCAACCGCTTTGGCTTTTAGGTCATCCATGTTGATCATGTTATGGGCTTCTTCGTCTTGAATTACTTTAAGCGCATCTTTGACCTTCATCTTGCGTTTGTTGCTTTTGCCCTGACCAAGATTGCTAAACATGCTTTGAATTTGGCTGGTCATATCTTCCATGCCAGGGGGTGCCATGATCTCAACGCCTACTTGCGGTGCGGTAACATCAATTTCAATTTCTTTATCATCCATGTCGCCGTTCAATACTTTTTTGCGGAAAAGAACGCGGGTGGCGCTGTCTTCTGGTTTATCCGCTTGGCTCTCGGATTCATGTCGTGCAGGGGTCAGCAATACATCCAGTACACGTTCTACAGCGGCTGACTGGGCTCGCTCTTGTACGGCTTCAACTTCTTGTTCGCGCAGCATTTTAAAACCGGTTTCAACCAGGTCACGAATAATGGTTTCTACGTCACGACCCACGTAACCCACTTCAGTAAATTTTGTGGCTTCTACTTTTATAAACGGTGCATTAGAAAGCTTCGCCAGTCGACGGGCAATTTCCGTTTTACCCACACCGGTTGGGCCAATCATCAGGATGTTTTTAGGCGTAATCTCGTTGCGCATATCTTGTGGCAATTGCATACGACGCCAGCGATTACGCAGGGCAATGGCTACGCTGCGTTTGGCTTCACTTTGGCCGACAATGTGGCGGTCTAGTTCTTTAACGATCTGCGCGGGTGTTAATGATTTTTCAATTTGTGTATGTGGCATCTTTATTCTCTTAACTTAAAATCAAAATAGAAAACGGTAACAATTATTTTTCGATCTTAATGGTTTCAATGGTGAAGTTATGATTGGTAAAGACACAGATATCACCGGCAATGGTGAGGCCTTTGTTAACAATCTCTTGTGCCGACATCTCGGTATTTTCAAACAGAGCTTTGGCTGCAGCTAATGCATAGTTACCACCACTGCCCACTGAGATTACTCCGTTCTCAGGCTCAAGCACATCACCGTTGCCGGTAATAGTGAGTGTGGCGGTTTCATCGGCCACAATTAATATGGCCTCTAACTTACGCAGCGCGCGATCGCTGCGCCACTCTTTGGCCAGCTCCACCGCGGCCCGGGTCAGCTGCCCGGAATGCTTTTGCAGATGCGCTTCAAATTTTTCAAATAAGGTGAAAGCATCCGCAGTGGCTCCAGCAAAGCCCGCAATCACCTTGTCGTTATACAAGCGGCGCACTTTACGGGCATTGCCCTTCATTACGGTATTGCCAAGACTCACTTGGCCATCACCGCCCATTACTACTTCGTCTTCTCTGCGCACACTTAATATGGTTGTCATAGTTCGGTATCTACATCTGTATAAATGAATTTGGACAATCCACCGTTATGGGGGTGGATTGCCTAACTTCAAGCAAATTGATCCATCAATCTATCTAAATAATCTCAGGGTCTATGCTTTGATTGTTATAAGCAGAATCTCTTAGAGCTGTCTTTTATTCTAAAAATGCGTAAAAGCTGGCCAATTGGTTATTTTTTTAACCTAGCCTTGTCCAGATTACGAACAATCTATTTTCACGGGTTTTGACAGTGATATAGTAAAAAATGCCCTGCTAAAAGTATTTATGGAACTGTGTTTTAGATGGATTTACAGCCTGCTTTAAATATTAAATCTTATAATAATCAAGGACTTGATTACTTTCATGTGTCCCAAGCGAGCCCTTGCTTAGATATGATTGCTACACCGCTTGAAGGGGATGCTCGATTAGATTTGTCCATTGTAGACTTTGGCCCCATGGTGCTTATCAAGCGTCGTAACTCTTCTGCAGCCATTGAGCAGTATCAGTTTTCTAAACACGTGCTGGCTATCCAATTACCGGTTGCCAACGGTGAAAGCGTCGAGCACTTTCAAAGCTTGCTTGGTGGGTTGAGTCATAGCCCATTTTTAACCGCTGGCGCGCGAGCCCATTGGACGATTCCGGCTGATATGTGGTTATACCAGTTGCATATCGATGCACGCTGGCTAGAGGAGATTTTAGGCCCACAGGCCATGAGTGACTATATAGAGTTATCTCATGCGGCGAGTCGTAAAGCCTATGACCGTCAAGCGCTGTTTGCTGCGGCCAGTGCCTGTGAATACATGCTGGCCAATGGTATGGCATCGGCAACGCAAGGTAAGGCCTTAATGCCGCATCAGCTGCACAATATGATCACAGACATTTTGCTGCCATGCATCATGTCTGATATTGGTGACAATAAAACCACCACTCGCCAAAAGATTCTCGGTAAAGCGTTGAATTATGTCCATGAAGAGTTTGCGCGGCCTTTGTCACTTGAAACGCTGGCCCAAGCCAGCTCCACCTCGGTGCGCAACTTACAGATCGTTTTTAAGCAAGAGTTAGGCATTAGCCCTGGTAGTTATATTCAGCAATTTCGACTGCATCGGTTTCGTCATTTTTTAGCCGATGCAAGCAGTGTCACTGAGGCCGCGTATGCTGCGGGGTTTAAGCATCTAGGGCGTTTAACTGAGCGCTATGCTCGAGTGTTTAAAAATAACCCATCCTCCCATTTATCCCAAGTGATGCAAACACACTTTCAGCTAGGCAGCTTACTGGATATGGATAACGTCAGCTGATTTCTTTGATCGATGCGAATACCCGCTTAGCACTGATAAACAAGCCATATTGTTGTTTGATTAAGTCGCTCAACTGCTCTTGGTGAATCGTCAGGGCATTGATGAGCAGTTGATGATACTTGCTTGGTTGAATCCGCTCGGCGGGAGTGAGCAGTGACATGACCCGCTCATTAAATGTCTGGTACATCTGCGTTTTTTGATGACTTAAGTGCTCACTATTGGCCTCTAAGTCGCTACGGAAATTTAGGTTATCTGCATGATCTTGTTGTTGTGAACTCAGGGGTTGGTTGATTAATTCCTCTAGGGAGACCTGTAAGCAAACACTTTCTAAGTGCATTAACCAAAGTAACAGCACATCCTTGTTTTCGTCGATCAGGTCGGCACTTTCTTGATGCTTTGATAAGTAGAGCTGAATAAAGTGCATTTTGAAAATAATGGCATGTTCGAGTTCGACGATTTTAATGGTGCGATTTTCACTGCCTTTTTGTGGCCGTAGCCCGTGATAACTCACTTGTCGCCCGTTTTGGAAGTGCTCGATATGAACATGGGAGCAGACTTCTAAGCGGTAATAGCCATCTAAGCGCAGCTGTAAGATGACTTGATCGATCAAGGTGCATACATCACGTATGTTGCTGGTATTCATGATGCGGTGGCAGCTTTTTAACAAAATGCTGAGCAGCGAATCCCTTGGCATGGCTTGCCAATCGTATATGTGATGGTAAAACGATTCTGGGTGAGCCATCCGCTGGTCTCGGTTTAGAGATTAACCCTAAGTATAGTTGATTAAATAATGCCCACTATCCAGTTTGCGACCAATCATCAGCCAGTTAGAAGTGGTATCCGATACCCAGTGCCACCCGTTGAGTGGCTTGGCTATTGGTTAGTGGGCTATTTTTAAATTCGCTTCCATGTTGGTAATAACGCCAAATCCCCACAACTGACCAGTTATCATTGATGTCATACACACCTAATAACTCAATCTCCTGAGTCAGTTCAGCGCCAGGTTGGTATGCGTCGGTGCCCACGTAATAATCCATCAATTTTTGGCTTTGGTATTGAGCGGCAAGAGTGGCAATGATGCGTAAGTCATCAAAGGCAAAACGTTTATAAATAGCCGCTTCGTATTCCTGGCCTTCATGCTTTGCGCTGATGTCTTGTAATACGCTGAACTGGGAAAAGAAGCCATTACCCAGCGGCACAGAAAGCTGCGGGCCTAACTCAATGCTTTTGTCGCGATCTTCAGCGGTGAGGTTGGTTTTACTGGCATCTAAATATTGATGGGTGCGCAGTTGTCCCATGGCCGAAAGAGTACCAAAGCCAAAGCGTTTTAAAGGCAGACCTGCGCGATTACCCTCTATAAAGACATCCCCTAAGCGCCCAAAAATCAGCAAACTGGGTTGGGATTGTGTATCCACTTGTTTATAGGGCAGGTTGTCTTGGGAGAGGGCACCAGCCACTAAACCGTTAAATTACGGCAATGACCAATCATCGGCATGGCTTTGATGACTGATAAACAGCAGCAGAATGCTTAAGCGAAAGAAGGTATTCATATTGCGCCCTTAAACTGATTGTAGGGTTTAGGGGGCGCAATGTATAAAAAGTTCAACCTGACAGGTTAACCCTTATCGGCGACGGGTTGCTGAATCTCAACGGTTTGAATGCCCATGTTGATCAGTTGATCTTGTGCTTTGTTCATTTGTGAGCGATTAGCAAAAGGGCCTGTGAATACACGGAACCATGTTTTACCGTTGATATCTGCGTTTTCAATTTGGGTATTAAAGCCATTTAAAATCAATTGTGCTTTTAAGCGGTCAGCCCGTTCTTGGCTAGTGAATGAACCTGCTTTTAAGCGGTACTCGATTTTATTGCCATCTTTGTCGGTGCCTTTTGGCGTAGACTTATACTCAGGCACTTCTTCCACTGTGATTTCTTTGTTTTCGAGAATCTCAAAAAATTCGTAGTTATCCACAGCCTTGTTGATCGTCTCAGATTCAGGCAATTTTTCTTTGATGGCTTGTTGCACCTGTGCATTCAAACCTTGTTTGGCTTGATTGCTCAGGTTGTCTTTGGCGGCTTTTGCATCCTGCATAATGTCGTCGGTGATTTTGTCGATATCATCGCCCGCCGGAACGGTGGTGAGATACAACAAAAATCCGGCGAAGCTTAGCGCCACCAAAGGCGTGAATATCCATACCCAACGCGGTGCACCTGATGCCATCTTACATCTCCTGCGGGGCACTGATGCCTAATAGGTCTAAACCATTATTGATCACCTGACGAACCGCTTGGGTCAGGGTGATGCGGGCATCACGCAAATCGGCATCGTCCACAATTGTTTTGTGGGCGTTGTAATAGCCATGGAACTCACTGGCTAATTCGTGCAGGTAATTGGCAATCATGTGGGGTGCGCTGGCGGTGCCTGCGGCTTTCACAATCTCAGGGAAACGTGCCAGTTTGTTGGCTAGCAGCTTCTCTTGGTCTTCGCTTAAACGGTCTAGTTTGGCTAGGCCGTTGGCTTTGTCCCAAGTAAGATTTTCTGTGCCTAATTTACGTAGAATGCTGCAAATACGCGCGTGGGCGTATTGAATGTAATACACAGGGTTATCGTTTGATTGGCTCAATGCTAAATCAATATCAAAAGTCAGTTGAGAGCTTGGGGCACGGGCCGCTAAGAAATAACGGGTGGCGTCTAGGCCCACTTGGTCGATCAAGTCACGCAGTGTGACGTAACTACCCGCACGCTTAGAAATTTTCACTTCTTCGCCGCCTTTCATGACCGTCACCATTTGGTGCAGTACGTAATCAGGCCAGCCCTCTGGAATGTCCATTTTTAACGCTTGTAGACCAGCACGTACCCGGGTGATGGTTGAGTGGTGATCCGCACCTTGCTCGTTGACCACACGTTTAAAACCACGCTGCCATTTTTCTAAGTGATAGGCCACGTCCGGTACAAAGTAGGTGTAACCGCCGTCGGTTTTACGCATCACACGGTCTTTATCATCACCGAATTCGGTGGTTTTTAACCAAAGGGCACCGCCGTCTTCATAGGTGTAACCGTTTTTAATTAAGGTTTGTACCGCTTCTTCTACTTTGCCTTCGCTGTAAAGTGAGCTTTCTAAGAAGTACACATCAAAGTCCACTTCGAAGGCTTTAAGGTCTAAATCTTGTTCGCGACGCAAGTAAGCCACCGCAAAATGACGGATGCCATCTAGGTCGTCGGCGTCCTTGGTGCCGGTAAAGCTTTGATCCGCAGACTCAACCGTGTCGCCTTTCATAAAGCTTTCAGCTAGCTCAATAATGTAGTGACCTTGGTAGCCGTTTTCTGGCCAGCTGTCATCACCTGGGCCAAAGCCTTTGCAACGTGCTTGCACAGACAGGGCAAGGTTGTCGATTTGTGCGCCCGCATCGTTGTAATAAAACTCACGGGTGGTGTCCCAGCCATTGGCAATTAATAAACGGCTGATGCAATCACCTACCGCCGCGCCACGACCGTGGCCCACATGCAATGGGCCAGTTGGATTCGCCGATACAAACTCAACTTGTACTTTTTGCCCTTTACCTGAGTCGTTATGACCAAACTTTTCGGCTTGGTTGAAGATGGTGTCTACGATCGAAAAACTCGCCGCTTCGGTCACGAAGAAGTTAATGAAGCCTGGGCCTGCGATTTCGGCTTTGTTTAAAATTGGGCTGTCAGGCAATGCCTTGATGATTTCTTCTGCCCAGTCGCGCGGCTTCATGCCCGCAAGCTTGGCACTGGCCATGGCCACGTTAGATGCGTAATCACCGTGGGCTTTATCCTTGGTATTTTCGATCATCACTTTAGGCGCAGCATCGGCCGGTAATTTGCCAGCGGCTTTTAAGGCTTCAAGGGTTTGCTCAATTAAACTGACTAGCTCTTGTTTCATGGTGACCTTACAAATCGAGGGTTAGGACGAACCTAACGGAATATGCACAAAAATTGCGCGCATTATCCCAGTTTGGCCCTAAATTTTCTACATAAGAGTTGGCCCATTTACTTTAGTTGTAAGGCTTAAGTCAAAGATAGGGGTTGTATATATGAAATTTCATATATATGATTTAGCGTATATTTATTTGGTGGTGAATATGACCCCGTTATCGTTATTTAAATGCCTTGGGGATGAAACCCGTTTACTGATTATGGTGCTAATACAAAACCAAGGTGAGTTATGTGTGGGTGAGCTGGTGGATGTACTAGAACTTAGCCAGCCTAAGGTCAGCCGACACCTTGCTAGCTTGCGTGAGTGTCAGTTGCTAGATGTACGTAAATCGGGGCAGTGGGTGTTTTATCGAGTGCATGATGAACTACCCAGTTGGGCCAATGAAATAGTCTGCCAAACCGTTAATGCGAGCAATGAAACACTGGCTGCATTGGTGCAGCGTTTGCAATTGGTTGATGAGCCCAACCGTAAAACAGCTTGCTGTTAGTAAATATTTCTGCAACACAAAACCATTATGTTTATCGGGTTTGTGTCATGGGCGAATGCCTGTTTTGTTAGAAATATTGGAGGCGCAGTGCGCACATCATATGAAAATTTTATTTGTATGCTCGCAAAATCATTGTTCAAGTATTTTGTCAGAGGCCATCGCTAATTACGCCGATGACCCTAGATTGCAAGCCGCCAGTGTGGCAAGTCATGCCTGTGGTGATGTTCATCCGTTATCACTGCAGTATCTGGAAGAAACAGGCATTCCAACCACTGGTTTGAAAAGCCAAAGTTGGGATGAATTGAAAAATTTTGATCCTGATGTGGTGGTCACAGTAGGTGACCCTATAAATAATGATGGTTATCCACAGTGGTTAGCTAACAGCGTTAAATTACATTGGGGGTTGGCGGACCCGTCTATTAAACAAGGCACCGCGTTGCAAATTAAAGCGGCTTTATTGTTTTGTTTGAACGACATCATTTGCCGCACGCACCAAATTTTAGAATTAGATTTAGACAACTTATCCCGCGATGCCCTTAAAAGCGAATTAATGAAGCTGGGGGCGCAAGGGTAAACAAAACCGTAAGAGGGCTTCGTGCACGTTCAATGAAAATTTTATTTATTTGTACCCACAATCGCTGTCGCAGTATTTTATCCGAAGCCATCGCCAATGATGCAAACGATCCTCGCTTACAAGCGGCCAGTGCAGGAAGCCAACCAGTGGGAGAGGTACACCCACTTTCCATTAAATATCTTCAAGAGCAAGGTATTTCAACCGACGGTTTAAAAAGTCAAAGCTGGGATGAACTAGAAAGCTTCAACGCTGATGTGGTGGTGACTGTTTGTGACAGCGCAGCCGGTGAAGCTTGCCCTGTATGGTTTGGTAAAGGCATCAAATTACACTGGGGCCTAGAAGACCCTTCAAAAGTACAAGGCAGTGACGAGCAAATTAAAGCGGCATTTTTAGTCTGTATGAATGAAATAAAATATCGCATCCATAAAATTCTAGAATTAGATTTAGATAATTTAAGCAGTGATGCTTTAAAAGCAGAACTGGTTAAGTTAGGCGCGCAGGGTTAATTTAAAAAGTCGTAGGATGGGTTAGATGTGAGTGCAACGAACATCGTAACCCATCATGAATATCATGGGTTACGTTCTCGCTTTGGCTCGCAGCTAACCCATCCTACAAATGTATTAAAAGAGAAAATTATGGGAATTTTTGAGCGTTACTTATCGGTCTGGGTTGGCCTTGGCATCGTAGCCGGTGTGATTTTGGGCAGCATCATGCCTGGTGTATTTGAAGTCATTGCTGGGTGGGAATACGCCCATGTGAATATTCTTATCGCCGTTTTAATTTGGTTGATGGTTTACCCCATGATGGTGCAGGTGGATTTTTCTTCCATTAAAGATGTGGGTAAAAAACCAAAAGGCTTGGTACTGACACTGGTGATAAACTGGTTAATTAAACCCTTCACCATGGCCGCGCTGGGTTGGTTATTCTTTAAAATCTTTTTTGCCGACATGGTCGACCCTCAAACCGCCAACGAATACATTGCCGGTATGATCTTATTAGGCGTGGCCCCGTGTACCGCCATGGTATTTGTTTGGTCACAGCTAACAAAAGGTGACCCAAACTATACGCTAGTGCAAGTAAGTGTAAACGATGTGATCATGGTGTTTGCATTTGCGCCGATTACCGCCTTCTTATTAGGTATGACAGACATCACTGTACCTTGGGAAACTTTATTATTATCAGTTGTTTTGTACGTGCTACTGCCATTAGTGGCCGGTGCCATTACCCGTAAAAAACTCGACAGCCAAGATGATCATTCAAAACTGAATAACTTTTTAGCAACTGTTAAGCCTTGGTCAATCGTGGGTTTGATTTCAACCGTGGTTTTATTGTTTGGCTTTCAAGCGCAAACCATTTTAGATAAACCAGAAGCCATCGTGATGATTGCTATTCCTTTGATCATTCAAACCTATGGTATTTTCTTTATTGCCTATGCACTGGCGAAATACTTAAAGCTACCTCACAATGTGGCGGCCCCTGCTTGCATGATTGGCACCAGTAACTTCTTTGAACTGGCAGTTGCGGTGGCCATTAGTTTGTTTGGTTTGCATTCTGGTGCGGCATTGGCCACTGTGGTTGGGGTATTGGTTGAAGTGCCGGTGATGTTGAGCTTGGTCTGGTTTGCCAACCGTACTAGGCACTGGTTTTAGTAGAGGGTAGGAAGCTAGCTGCGTTGCTCATGCTGCGTTAAAAAATGGTTTAAGTTCGTTACATAGGCGAGCTATGCGCCTCACTAAAACCATTTTTTGCCTTGCCTGAGCGGCCTCGCTGACGCTTCTAGGCGTTTTGAAGTTGGTATCCTACGTCCTCTAGTTTTGTTGACACTGCTTAGCGAGGTGCCTGTACGAGTCGAGCACTGCTCGCGAAATCTACAGCGTTAAATATCTAACAATCTATTGTGGTGTGTGGTTTAAACGAAAGCCCACGCCACAATAGAGCCATGCTTGAAAGGAATTTTCTGGTATCGCGAGCAGGTGCTCGACTCCTACAAAAACACAAACCACCCTCAGCCCGGTTTATGCTATAATCCTCATATTACTACCCCATCTTGTCTGACACTGCGTCACTTGGAATCCAATGAAAAAGACCTTTACCCTAGCCCACCCTAAAAAGAAGCCTGCCCGCGTGGTAGACGCCATCAAATCTGAGGTGAAAAAGTACATCAAGCGTGAGCGCAATAAGCAGCTACCACAAGACTGCAATTACTGGGCGTTTGATTGCAAATTCGGTGATACCGAAGAAAGTGCCAACGATGTTCACCAAAATGCCATTAACAAGCAAATTGATGCAGCGGTACTGGCGGGTAAAGATTCGTTTTACATTGAAGTGATTGCCCGTGGGGACTTTCGTGCCCGCAAAATTGAAGATTAATATCTAGATTATTTTCTTCGAAATAAAAAGAGCGCTCGTCGCTCTTTTTTTGTCTGGAGTTTTTAACGGTAGGAGTCAAGCTCTGCTCGCGATAGCACTGTGTAAGATTCTAGCCGTAATCTAGTGTGGTGAGACATCTATTTAAAATCAATCACCACAATAGTCTTTTGAATAATCAGCCATCTTTGATTTCGCGCGCAGGTGCGCGACTCGTACAAGGTTTTTTTGTTTTATGGGCGTTCGAGCAAACAGTATGTTCAACAAGCGCTATTAGTTAACTGTGTGCAGGAAAAAGAAGAGGGAGAATGTAAGAGTCGCGCACCTGCGCGCGAAAACTGTGACTTAAATATTTGAATGATGTTTAGTTGGGGAGTGACTTAATTTATATTACGCACCACATTAGGTATGTGACTAATCAACACTTTTGATGTCGCGAGCAGTGCTCCACTCCTTCAAGGGTTTTCTGTTACTTAAAGATTATCCGTAGGGTCCACATCTAAACTCCACCGCACCTTGTTAAACCCCTTTATCTCATACACCCCGTCCAACACCAGCTTAACAAAATGATGCAGCAGCTTACGGTTAGGGCTGTTGATCCATAACTGGCTTCTAAAACGCCCAGCGCGTAATTCCATGGGCGAGGGCAGGGGGCCTAAAAATGAAAGGCCGCCCAATTGATTATTCTTTTGCTGCCAGTTAAATAACTCACGCACGCGATGCAAAAACTGCTCGGCTTCTTTTGGGTTGGGGCTGTCAGCGCGCACTAGGGCTTGAAAGCCATAAGGCGGTAAGTGCTGTTGTTTGCGCTCTTCTAAAAGTGCTAACGAAAGTGCGTGGTAATTTTCTTCGGTTAATAAATGCAATAGTGGGTGATCAGCAAACTCCGTTTGCAAATAAGCGCGGCCTTGATCTTTTTCGCGCCCAGCACGGCCGGATACTTGTAATACCAGTTGGGCGGTTTTTTCCATGGCGCGAAAGTCAGCACTGAAAAAACCGCTATCAATGTTCACCATTATTACTAAGGTCACTTTTGGAAAGTGATGGCCTTTGGCTAGCATTTGCGTGCCAATTAAAATGCAAGGCTCGCCTTTATGCACGGGCTCAAGCAGAGCTTCCATGGAATCTTTTTTTGATGTGCTATCGCGGTCAATACGTATCACAGGTACTTGATTAAACTGTGCACTTAAGTGGCTTTCTAAACGTTCGGTGCCCACGCCCATTGGGTGAATTTGATTACTCAAACATTCTGGGCATTGCCTTGGCAGGGCACTTTTATTATCACAGTGATGACAATGTAAGTGGGGCGGCTTTTGGTGCAGCGTCATCTTGGCGTCGCAGCGTTTGCATTCCGCGATCCAGCCGCAGTCGGGGCAATATAAGGTTGGCGCAAAGCCGCGGCGGTTAATGAACACCAAAACCTGTTGTTGTTTATCTAATGTGTTTTGAATCTCAGTGAGCAGCTCATCGGCGAGGCCATGATTAACCGCGCGTTTTTTCATATTAAATATATGCAGCTTTGCATCGATGGCGTCACCGGCTCGTTGGCGCAGAACCAGATGCTGGTATTTATTACTTAATGCGTTTTGCAGGCTATCAAGACTTGGGGTGGCGCTGCCTAATACGATGGGGATATCCAATAATTTAGCGCGCATCACGGCCACATCACGACCATGATAGCGAATGCCATCTTGTTGCTTAAAGCTGGCATCGTGCTCTTCGTCGATGATCATCATGGCCAAGTTGGGTGCAGGGGTGAACACGGCGCTGCGGGTGCCGATGATGATTTGCGCTCGATCGTTTGCTGTGTGCGTGGCTGCCATGATCCAAGCGTTTAAGCGCTCACGGTCATTGAGGGCGCTATGCAGTAAAAGAATGTCGGCATCAAAGCGCTGAGCAAAGCGCTGAATCATCTGCGGGGTGAGACCTATTTCAGGTACGAGTATCAGTACTTGTCTTCCTGCTTCTATATATGGGGCAATGCTTTGCAGGTAAACCTCGGTTTTGCCAGAGCCGGTCACACCGTCCAATAAGTATGGCTGAAACCCTTGGCTGTTGGTAACAGTGGTGACGGCAGTATGCTGTTCATCATTGAGGGTTAAAGCAGCTTGTGTGGCCTGACCATTAATGGCGTTGAAGCTGGGTTGTTGGCGCTCGCTGATCAGGCCTTTGTCTTTGACGGCGTTAATGATGGCGCTGGTGAAGCCGGCGGCAGTTAAGTCTTTGTGTAGGGCGCGGCCATTTTTTTGAATGTGCTCATATAGAGCTTGTTGCCTGGGGGCTCGCTTAAGTGCTGAAATGGCTTCTTCGTTGGCGGTTTCTATTAATTGATAAACCGCTTCGCAGCTGGGTTCAGCGGCTTGGCCTTTACGCAATAATACGGGTAAGACGGTATGTAAACACTCACCTATGGGCTGGTGGTAATACTGGTTAAGCCATAAACCAATGTCATAGATGTCTTTGCTTAATAATGGTTTATGGTCAATGCGGTTTTGGATGGCCTTGAGCTTGTGGCCCTCGCTTTGCGGCTGGCTGCGAATGTCCACAATAATGCCTACCAAGGAGCGCGGGCCAAAGGGCACACTGACACGTAAACCGGTTTGATAATGGCTCATGTCACAGCCGGGCTCTGGCAAGTAGTCGAAGCTACGATTCAAAGGCGCGGCAATGGCGACACTCAGATAAAATGGCGCAGACATGAATACTCTGACTATTATTAGGTAGAAGTTGGCCTCAGTGTATCACGCTAAGCCTTATGTCATAGGCCCCAAAGCCGAAAAAACCAATAGGCTCAAGCACTTATACTTGGTTATAAAAAGTGCATGCAAGGGGGTTGGGCCTCTGGTATGATGCGCGCACCCTAGAGGTCTGTAATTAATCTAGTCCAGCGGTGCTTATTGAGGCTCAACGCTCCCCACTCTAGGTACGGGGAATGATAGAGAATAAGTGGCGGCATAGGAAAACGAGGTCATTATGAGAGAAGGTATTCACCCTACTTACGAAGCGCTAGAAGCAACTTGTTCTTGCGGTAACGTAGTAAAAACGAATTCTACTAAACCAGGTACTATGCACTTAGACGTATGTTCTCAGTGTCACCCATTCTACACTGGTAAGCAGAAAACAATGGATACAGGTGGTCGTATCGATCGCTTCAAGAAACGTTTCGGTGGTCGTGCTAAGTAATAGCATCGATACTCAAACGTGGAGACTGCGGTCTCCCCAAAAAAGGCGCTCATTGAGCGCCTTTTTTTATGCCTGTCATATCCTGATACACATCAACATGGCTGATGCTTTCGTCAAAAAAGTTTAAAACTTAATCAAAATCTAAGCTGAATAAATGCTCTATGGGGTATGAAGTGTTTAATTTTTGCGTAATAATGTTCGGCCATCGCTTCAGGCGAGCGGCCTGGTTGGCCCCAGGTTGGTGAAAACTAACTAACGGAATTTGTCAGAATGTCTGATTTTAAACAAGACGCATTAGATTACCATCAGTTCCCGAAACCTGGGAAAATCAGCGTAGAGCTTTCTACTCCTGCGCAAACGTCACGTGACCTTTCTTTAGCATATAGCCCTGGTGTGGCTGAGCCTGTAAAGGCCATCGCTGAAGATCCAGAAAATGCATACAAGTACACTGCAAAAGGTAACCTTGTAGCGGTTATCACTGACGGTACTGCGATTTTAGGTCTAGGTAACCTAGGACCTTTAGCGTCTAAGCCAGTTATGGAAGGCAAGTCACTATTATTCAAGCGCTTTGCAGGTATTGACTCAATTGATATCGAAGTTGAATCTGAAAGCCCACAAGCCTTTATTGATACGGTTCGTCGCATTGCGAATACCTTTGGTGGTATTAACCTTGAAGACATTAAAGCACCTGAGTGTTTTGAAATTGAACGTGTTCTTAAAGAGCAATGTAACATTCCCGTTTTCCATGATGACCAACACGGTACTGCGATTGTAACCGTTGCGGGTATGTTGAATGCCCTTGAAATTCAAGGCAAAAAAATTGAAGACGCAAGCATGGTTGTTCTAGGTGCTGGCGCTGCGGCGATCTCGTGTTCTAAGCTGTTAATCAGCGCGGGTATGCAGCCACAAAA
>Ga0209634_1001384_pt1 | contig 17698 bp, 15 predicted proteins | sample LinPmetageLP40_FD_184043 | JGI IMG/M metagenome (GOLD analysis project Ga0209634, IMG submission 184043) | Marine viral communities from the Pacific Ocean - LP-40 (SPAdes) (version 2) | ecosystem: Environmental > Aquatic > Marine > Oceanic | place: Pacific Ocean | collected 2010-08-26
ATAAGGTTATATTATTTAGTCCAAGTAAGGATACATTGCCAATGGATAAATTAAAATTAGATGAAAGTAGAGTATTTTTAAAATATAATGATGAAGATTTATTAAATTTTATTGAAGAAGAAAAAGAAGGTGAAAATCTTAATAACCTTATAGTGCTAGACGATTCTATTAGACAAATCAAAAATAATAAGGAAGTTCAAAAATTAGTGCTAAATCGCCGTCATCTTACTCATTCACCTGACCATGATAATAAAGCTGGTTTATCAGTTTTGATTACAAGTCAGAAATTTAATGCAGCTGATACATATTTAAGAAATAATATGTCCGATATAATAATCTTTAAAACTAGTGTAAAAAATGAATTAGAAGCAATTAAAAATGATTTAATGTCTGATTTAGATAAAGAATTACAAGATGAATTATTAAAAAAAGCATTTGAAAAAAAATATGGATTTCTATATATTAAAAATTATATGCCTACAAAAGATAGATACTATATAAACTTCTCAAAAGTAGTATTTGATGATGATGATGATGATGGTGATGTTGATATTGTGATTAAAGCAAACTTTAAAAAAGTTTAAATCAAATATTTTTTGATATTACTTTTTAAAAAAGTAAGGATGATTTAAAAAAAAAAAAATAATATAATATAAATGGAAATATATATAAATCAAAAAATATTTAAAATATGTAAAAAAGAAATTAGATTATTTAAATCAAAATGTTTAGATGAAGATTATGATTTATTTAAAAATAATAATCAAGATGATTTTAATATGTTGTTTTTACAGGCTATGTGTTTTAAAGGTGAAAATATGAAAATATTAAAAAATAAATTATTAAATCATAATATTCAAGAAAAATATATTAATGATTTATTTTATAAAATTATTAAACTTGAATATAAATATGATAAAGGCATCTTTTCTTACTATGAAATACAAACTTGGGATTTAGAACCAGATTTAGTAAAAAAAACAACTACAAAATATACTTTGATTTAAATCAAACTTTTTATTTTTTTTTCTATTATATATTATAAATGAGAGATAATTATATTATTAGAATTACTAATACGACACTTGCTACAAATGTAATTACATTAAATACTGCCAAAAATTTAGCACAATTTGAGCTGCCGAATTGGTTAAGATCAAAAGGAAAATGTAATATTCAAGTAGTTAGTTCAAGCATAGCTTTATCAAATGCTGCTGGAACAAGAGTTTTAGCAAATGGTGAAAATTTAATAGTTATGAGGACGAATATTCCTATGTTAGGTTTTAATACTGAAACTTCTGGTTTACCAAATATTTTAGGAACAGCAATTGTTCCAGCTGATACAACTCGTGTAGTATCATTAGATAGCGTTTCTGCTATGGAATTTACATGCACTCAATTGCCACCAACAATAGAAATTGAAAGAATGACTTATAAATCAACCAGTCCATTTGATTTAATAGCTGCTGATAATTATACTACAGATGTTGTTCCATTTCAAATGACACTACAATTATCTTTTTATCAAGATGAGCATTCACATAATATGTAAATAAATAATTTAGAATAAATCGTATATTTTTACTTTTATATTTTTTTTTATATTATATATTATATGGATAGTGAATTTGAAGATTTTATAAGAGAAGAACAAATAAAATTAACAAAAATCCAAAGCGGCTTATCAATACAACAAAAAGTAAAATTATCACCAAAAATAGGAGAGATTAGATTCTTATTAAATTTATTAAGAACTGAATATTCTGGACTATCTAAAAAACAAAAAGAAGATATTAAGGACGATATTGAAGAAGGAACAAAAATGATTAAAAAAATGAGTAAAGCAGAAAAATTGAGAGAGGCAATTAATGTAGCAATCACTTCTAAGATAAAACCAAATAGGACGACGATTCCTGAGAACATTAGACAAAAGGCAATTTTAGTCAGAGCTTCTGGTGAATTTGAAAAAGACCAAGATAAAAACAGAATTAATGATTTTTTAGCAGAAAATGATTCTGAATTTAGAGTTTCAGATAAAGTAGATTCTACAACTGAAGGTTTAGTATTAGAAAATATGAATGATCCTACAGATGTTAAAGTAGCATTTCGTGGTTCAAAAATGAACAATGCTGGTGACTGGGCGAGTAATGCAAAATTTGCTGTTGGCTTAGAACAAGTAAATTTAGCTGGTGAACGAGATAGAGTGGGAGAAGCTAGACAATTAGTAAGGGATGTTAAAGCAGCGTATGGAGAAAATCCAAATGAACTTATAGGGCATTCTCGTGGAAGTGCTATAGCTATCTTGGTTGGTGATGCTGAAGGAATTAATACAACAAATTTTAATCCTTTTTTAGGCAGAAATATTACTCGTGGAAGTGAAACGAATGCTCAACATGCAGTCTGGAGAACGACTGATGATATTGCCTCACTCGGATTGGGTTTTAAATATAATCAAAATAATTTCGATGTCAATTCTGTCAATCCATTAAAGTCTAATGTTAATAAACCTATTGGAACTCATAAATTAGAAAATTTTATAAAATTAAGAAATAGAGCATTAGTAGATGATCCAAATTTATTAGATAATTTATTAAAAAGAACTGTTGTTAAATCTGCTACTAAATATGCTGAAAGTGAAAATGTATTAAAAGCATTATCAGTAAAAGAAAAAGTAAAATTTGTAGATAGACATCCAGATAAATTTAATACACAAGCGAAAGCAAATGCTAATACTAATCCATTAGACCAAGTAGGACATAGTTTAAATAATCCTCAATTATATAAAAATCAACTAGCATTAACAGATGGAAAACCACCAAGACCAACTATTCAATTAGAAAGAAGTAATGCTGGATTATTTCCACCACAGTCAGATAAAGAAGTTCAAAAAATGAATACAACAGAATTACTTCAAACTCCAGAACAGTCTACAGATAGATTTGATTATAGTGAATCTACAAGTAATTTAAATGAACCACAAATAGATTCTATGTTAGATAATACAATAGGAAATCAAGATTTATTAGATGAATTTTCACAAGATTTAGGATTAGATATTCCAAATCAACAAGAACGAGCAAACGAACAAATGAATACATTAAGTGATTTAAGAAGTCAATTATTAGGAAATGTTAAAGATAGAGCAACTGATGAAACATTTAAAAGTAAAATAGATGAAATAAGAAGTAGAGCAAGACAAAAAATTTCAGTTCCAGATAGTCAAAATGTAAGAAATAAATTATTACAAGAACAACAAAATCGTCATCAAAAATGGTTAGATAAACAAGATACAAAATTTAAAAGTAAAATAGATGATATTAGAAGTAGAGCAAGACAGAAAATTCCAGTTCCACAACCAGATAGGCAGTTGCCAGATAGGCAGTTGCCAGCTACACAAGTTCCAGACAGTCAGTCGCCAAATATGGATGATTTTTATAAAGAAAAAATAGAAAAAATCAATATAGAATTGAAACAAACAGCTAAAGAAATGAATAAATTATTATTAAAAAAACAACAAGGTCAAACTATTGATGAAAATGAATTAGCTGATTTAAGTGCTAGTGTAGATGATTTTAGATTAGCCAGACAAGATTTACAAGATCAATTAACTGGTGAAATTGCGGATACTACATTAACAGATTATGTTCAGACAGAATTTCCAGAAGGTATTACAGATGGGAAATTAAATTCAAAAGTAAAAAGTGATGGGAAATTACATAATATTTGGAGGAAAATTGATGGTAAAATTACTGATGAAGAACAACAACATTTAGATGCTAATAAAGCAACTGATGAAGAACGACATAATTTTGAAGAATTAGATGATTCTGAAATTAATGATTTACAAAATGGCGATACTGTTTCAAGAAATCAATTTAGTGATGATTTACATGAAGATGTTATGCAAGATATAAATACTGTTGATGATAGATTATCTATTCCTAATGAAGCTGGTGGCGATAATACATTAACCGGAGCATTTAAGCAAGGTGTAAGTCCTATCGCTTTATCTATTGGATTAATTTCTGGTGGAATAACTGATAAAGCACTTGGTGCAATTCTTCCTAAAAATACTAATCAAGATTTAAGAAGTAGTCTAAGTGGTGGAATTTCTGGAGGAGTTGGAGAAACTGCTTCTATGATTTTGGGCAGTGGTGCTTCGGCAAGTTTAGCTACAATTGGTTCAAGTTATGGGTTAGCATTAGCACCAGCAATTTTATCCGGATCTGCTGGTGCAGAAGTAGGACAATTAACAGCGAAAGAACTTCAAAAAGCTGGAGCTAGTGATTTTGAGATTTCTACTGGTGCTGGTCTTACAAGTGGGCTTACTACTGGAGCTACTGGAAGTCTATTAACAACTGCTATTGGTTCTACAGGATTATTGGGGGCTGAATTAGCAACTCCATTTGACCCAGAAACACTTGGATTAGCAAGTGTCGCCGGATCAGCACTGGGTGGGACAATCGGGGCAGCTTCTTATCTAGGCTCAGAAGAATATAAAGCATTAGATAAAACTTTTAAAGACCAAGGAGCATCAAAATTAGGATCTTCTGTAGCTGCTGGTGCAATTACTGGTGGAACACTAGCAGGAACTGTGAGCTCAATTTTTGGTCCAGCTGGCACAATTGTCGGTGCTGTTGCTGGTGCAGGCATTGGCTCAATTATAGCACTGGGAAATTATGGATTTCATAAACTAATTTAAAAATATAAAGTATTTTTTTTTTTAAATATTATATATTAATATATGAACAATATAATACAACCAATATCAAGCACAGTTTTACATATTAGATCTAAGGATGCTGTTCAAAATATAACTGGTTATAATACAAATTTTACGGTTAACTTAGTAAATCCTATTAATATGAGAGCAAATGAAGAAGCACATATCAGTGTTATGAGCGTAGAGATTCCATACTCATTTTATAATATAAGTTCTGAATTAAGTAATAATACATTAATTTACGATAATGCTGGAACTGTTGGATCTACTACATTAACTTTTGAATCGCAAGATTATAGTATATTTGATTTAGTTGATTATCTGAATGCTGATACTGATTTTAGTTCAATTTTTACTACTTCATATGATAGACAAAAAAATAAAATTAGTTTTTTAAATAAAACTGGTGTAAGTCATATAATCAAATTAAAAACTTCATTAATAAATAAAGTAATAGGTTTTGATGAAGATGATACAGATAGAACTGTTGCTGGTGGTGCGACATTAGAATCTGATTTCGTTTGTAATTTAGCAACAGTCCATAGTATATTAGTTAAAAGTAGTATGGGGCAAGCGAATGTTTTATCTACACGAGCGGGAAACAGTACGACATTACAAAAAATTAGTGTAGATACAAATAGCAATGGAATTATTTACATGAATCAGCAAGATTTTAGACAAGTATCTATATCTCAATCTAATGTTATTGATTTAATAACATTTGAAATTACAGACCAAAATAATAATTTATTACAACTACAAAATGTAAATTATGAATTTAGTATTTTGTTTCAGATTTTCCCGAGATTTTTAAGAGAAGAATTAACAGAAAATCCTAGGCGTTCATTAAGATCAAATAATTTAAATCAACCAAGTAATATATCAACACAGAATCAATTTATAAATAGACCAATAACTTTATTAGATCCTCCAATAAAAATTATGGATGAAATAGAAAATATAAATTTAACTCATCCTATAGAAAACAAATCACAAATACAACATAAAACAGATAGGATTATATTAGACCAATTAATAGAACAAGTTTCATAAATAAACTTTTTAGAAAAAAGTTTTGACAAAAAGTTTATTTAATATTTTACTTTATGTAAATATTTTTTTTTTTTTTTTTTTTTTTTTTTTTTTATTTTTTATTAGTTATGATTTTGATATATATTTTTAAAAAATACAATTATAAATTTTTTTGAAAAATAAAATTGATTTTGCTTTTTTTTTTAATAACGCCCTAAAACAAACAAATATGCCTCTATCATATACAATTCCTTCTGTTGATACTATCCAAGAATATTATACACTTGATTATCATTATAATACTGATAAGTCTAATACAGGATGGGATTATAATTTACAAATTACTTGGGATTATGAAGAAGAAACAATAGATAAAATAATGGAAAATGAAATTTATACTGACCCTTCTATTAAGGCAAATTGGTTATGGTTAGAAGAAATTAAAAAATTATGTGATTATAAATTAGGGGACGAAATATGGATATTAACAAAACAAAACTGCGACGGATATTTTGATTGCTGGTTCAATAAAAAAAATACTAAAACAAATGATTATTTTGATCTTCATATTGATAAGGAAGGTTATTGTTCTTATAAAATGATAAGTTATAATCAAGCATATTGGGTAAGGTGTAATTCTATTTATAATGATAATATTTCTACATATTGGTATAATAAAAAAAATTGAAAAAGTAATTAATTAAATTAATTCATACTTTTATTAAATTTTATTTTACTTTATATAAATATTTTTTTTGAATTTAATATTTTAAAATTTCAAATATTTTTTTAAAATTGATTTTTATTTATTTATATATAAGTCTCTAAAACAAACAAAAACGACTATGGAAAATTTACAAGAACAATATAATAATATTGAAGAACGAATTAATAAGGTTCAATCACATATTAATTATTTACAAACACCATATAAATATTTTAAATATCTTAATATATTACCTGTTGATTTATTTGAAGCAGAAATAGAACCCCGTTTTGAATTAGATATATTATTATTTAATGATTTATTAAATAATTATAATATTTTACCTACATATTATTTAATTGATAATTTATATAGAGAGTTTTTAGAAATACTACATTGGAATAATTCATTTAAAAAATTAATAAATAGTTATGCTGAAACACATAATATTTATAATAGTGATTTAATAGATAAAAAACAATTCATAAATTATTTTATAAATGGTGGTGGTAGTATGTTTTATAAATTAGAATATATTAATAATTTTGATGAAATATATTTTGATTTAATAACAAATTTATATTTAAAATATAAGCAAGGTGTTATTCATAGAGAAAATAGACTATTTGAATTAAAAAATGAAATAGAAAAATTTGATGATAATGAAAAATATAAAATACCTCTTGATAAAATACCTGAAAAATCAAAAATAATATTTTATCATCCTATAAATAAATGTAAACAATGTGAATTCTATGTTATTAAAACATGTAAGCAAATAGTTAAGGTAGTTAAGGATGGAGTTAGAAGAAATTTTAAAAAAACAGAAATTAATGATTTATTAAATAATAATGTTGTTTATAAGGTTTATAGATCTTGTAATATTAATCATAATTATTCTGTATATGATATAGAAGGAACTTATTATATGGATGGTAATAGATTATGTTTAGAAGATATGTATATAAGAAATGGAAATTCATTTTAATTATACTTGATAATAGGTAGTTTATTTTTTTATTACTTGATAATAGGTAGTTTATTTTTTTATTACTTGATAATAGTTTGTTATTTATGAAAAAATATTAAAAATTTTTTAAAATTGATTTCTGAATTCTATATCTATAACAACAAATAATATGGCTCGTGATACACCAACAACAGAAATTAATTCTAAAAAGTTTACTTTATGTAAATATTTTTTTTGAATTTATATTTCATATAATAAATAAAACTATTTAGAATTAATTTCTTAATATAATATATATATGACAACAAAATCTGAAAATAAAATATTTGAAAATAATATGGAAATATCACTTTTAGAATTTATTGAAAAGTATAATTTAGATTATGAATTAGTTGGTTGGTATATAAATTTAGAAGGTAAAAAAGAAATATGTAGACCTAAAAAAGAAGAAAAAACTAAATCAACAGATGAAATAATTAAAAAATTTAAATGGATTGCTGATAAAATAAATTCTAAATTTAATATATCATACTTTATTAATATTAAAAATACACCATTTGCTAATATTGATATAGATGAAGATATAGATATTGAAACAATACATAAAAAATATCCATTTTCAAAAAATACTTTAAGATTAAATGGAAATACAAAAGGATTTCATATAATAATTCAAAATGAAGACTTTATAAATTGTAAAAAACAAATAGATTGTCTTAAACATTTTGAAGGCGATATAATAACAGACACTTTAATGGAAACAATTGATAAACCAATTTATAATTCTGAGATTGTAAAAGTAAGTAATGAAGATATTAAAAAAATAGCAAATTTCAAATTTGAAAAAAGTAAAAGTGATAAAACTGTAATTAAAAATGAAATTAATGAAATTACTGAAATTAAAAATAATGAAACAGCTATTTTTCATGGAAATTATGATCAGTTAGAAGAAATTGTATATAATATTCCTACAAGATATAGTGATAATTATTTAGATTGGATTAAAATTATTAGTATACTAAAAAAATATAATTTTTATGATTTAGCTAAATCATTTAGTCAAAAAAGTAAAGGTTTTATTGAAGAAAAATTTGAGAATGATTATAAAAATTCAACTAGTTTTACTGAATATAATATTGGTACAATATATCATTATAGTAAAAATAATAAAACTCAATATGAAAAAATTATAAATAAATATTTAAAATTAGATAAAGAAAAGAATATTCAAGAAAAATTAAAACAAGCACAAAAAGATTATGAATTATTAGAAGAAGAATTTAATAAAACTCATTTTAAAGTAATTAAAAAATCACTTTATTTTGAAGAAGATTTTGAAGAAAATGATATAAAATTATATACAGAACATAATCTAAAAACTTCATATAGTCATTTAAATTATGAAGAATTAGATAAAGAACAAAATATTGTAAAATGTTCTTTTATTAATAAATATGTTTCTCATAAAGGCAATCCTAGAATATATACTGATATAAATGTTTATCCAGATTCTAGTAAATGTCCAGCAAATCATTATAATTCATGGAAAAAATTTGATGTTGAATTAATTAGTAATGATAATTTTACAGAAGATAAAAATGGTTTAGATTTTATATTGAATCATATTAATATTTTATGTAATCATCAAAAAGATGTTTATGAATTTGTATTAGATTTTTTTGCTCATATGTTTCAGATTCCTAGTGAAAAACCTGGCAAATTCATATTATTTATATCTAAACAAGGAACTGGTAAAGGTTTATTAATAGAATTATTAAATAATATGCTTGGTAATGATAAAGTATTAGATACAACTAAACCTGAAAAAAATGTGTGGGGTGATTTTAATAGTGCTATGTTAAATACATATTTAGTAAATTTTGAAGAATTAAAGTTTTTGTCTACAAAAGGAAGTGAAGGATCATTTAAAAATTATATTACACAAAAAAAAATGAATATAAATCAAAAAGGAAAAGATGAATTTGAAATAAGATCTTATCATAGATTTATCGGATCTTGTAATCCAGAAGATAGTGATATTCCTATTAAAACAGTAGATGGTGATAGAAGAACACTAATAATTAGATGTAGTGATGAAAATAAAGATAAAACTGAATATTTTGATGAATTATTAAAATTAGTTGCTAGTAAAAATTTACAAAAAACATTTTATAATTATTTAATGGATAGAAAAAATATTGATACTTTTGTTAGTAGAAAAATCCCTAAAACTCAATATCAAGAAGATTTAAAAGAAGCCTGTGAAGATTATACTTTACAGTTTATAAAAGAGTATGCTAATGAAATAAATGAATATGATGATTATAAAATACGAGGTAAAAATTTATTTAAAAAATTTCAAGAATTTATAACAGAATATAATTTTAAAGTAGACATTAGTAATACAAGATTCGGATTAAAATTAAATAATTTAGGATTAAAAAGTATTATTAGAAAAAGAGATAATAAAGGAATTGCTTATGAAATAAATGGTATTGAATTATGTAAAGAACTGGGTTTAGATAATCCTAATGAATTTATTGATTGTGATAGTGATTAATAAAGCTTTTAAAAAAAGCTTAGACCAAAATATGTTTTTTGATTTTACTTTTTTTTAAAAAAGTATTGTATATAATAATGATTAAAACATTTAATTTTTTTTTAGTGATGAGTGAATACTAGTTATAAAAATAGACCCCCAAATTCATATATATAATTCAAATAAAAATATATTTTTTTTTTTTTCAAACTATATCAAATATATTTTAAAAACTATACTCTACTCTACAACTCTTCACTCTTATTTTTATTAGTATTATTACTTATTATTTATTAATTAATTAATTAATTAAAATTAAATAAATAAAAGTAATATAAAATATAAGAGTTTTTACGGTGATAGGTTTGGTGATAGGTTGGGTGATTAGTTTGAAATATATCATTATTGTTTTAATATACAATAAAATACTTAGAAATAAACTTCTTAATATAATATAATGGATAATAGCTTAGATGCTGATTTATATGTTAAACCTGAATCAACACCCGAACCCTTACCTAATTTAGAATATACTGATAATGGTAATTTAAAACATAATTATTATTGTGAATATAAATTTTGTGATAATAGATATTGTAAATTAGTACCATTTAAAAAAGATAATGATTGGAATTTAAGAATGCTACATAAAAAATGTTTTAAATCTATGAAATATAAAATAAAAAATAGTGATCCAACAATAATATTATCTACTGAGGACGAAATGATACAATACAAAGAAATAAAAAACAATCAAAACAATCTTATAGAAACTAACCCATTAAATCCAGTATTTGATAAATGTAAATGTAATACATTGGATGGAAAACCATGTAGAATGAAATCTAATACAGAGGGTTTTAATATTAAATTTGGATATTGCAAATATCATAATAAAAGGAAATTTCACTTAATATATCATTAATCCATTTATAAATAAATTCGTTATATAATATATGGATTCTTGCACAAAACAAGAAAATAGTAAATGCAATTGTTTATCTATTGATTATACAAATAGAGAAAAATATATAGACTATGTTAGTAATAAATATGATATAACTGATAAATTATTACATACTTTATATTTATCTAATAGAGAACAATTAAGAAGTTTTATAAAACATTATTATAATTTTGATATAAATGATTTAGATTAAATTTCAGTTTTATATACATTTTAATCTTCAATACATTTTAATTTTTTGTTATAATAAAAAATATTCTTAATTTTTGTTTGTTTAATTAAAAATAATTTATTAGTTAATTATAATTTTTTTTTTTCTATTTATAATATATAGAAATGTCTGACGACGAAAGTATTACAACTGAAGAAATGAATGCTGTAGTAAACGAAGAAACTTTTGAAGAAGTTGAAATCAAAGGAGTTGAACGAAAAAATCATAAAAAAAAAGTTCCAATAATTAAAACGAACAAAAAACCAAAATTAAAAAAAGAAATAGAAGAAACAGATAATGAAATAATTGAACCAGAAATAGTAGTAAAACCAGTAGTAAAAAAAGAAAAAAAACCTATGAGCGAAGCAAAGAAAGCTTCCATAGAAAAACTAGTAGAAAATAATAAGAAACGTGCAGAACAAAGAAGACTCGATAAAGAACAAGGTAAACCAGTAAAAGAAATGAAGCCAAAAACACATACAAAAGAAGTTATAAAAACAGAAAAGATTATTTATATGATTCCAGATAATAGTGGAGGCTATAAAGAAGTAAAAAATCCTCCAAAACTAACTAAAAAAGATATTAAAAGGCACGAGAATGAATTAGAAGTTCAGAAACAAGAAGAATTAATTGGTCGCAAATTAATAAGGAAAAAGAATGGAACTGCTGATAAACGAAGTTCTAATACTAAAGCTGTAAGATCACCGGCACAAATAGCAGCAAGTAAAAAATTAGTAGAAATGAATATAAAAAGGAAAGAAGACCGATTAAATCAAAAAAAACAAATGGAAAAAGTCAAACTGGAAAATATGAAAGAAGAAATCACAGATACTATTATAGATGTTGTTAGTAAACCTATACAACAAGTAAAACAAGAACGAAAAGCTAGAAGACCAGTTATTACAGAAGAAGAAAAAAATGCATATATATTTAAACAACAGAAATCGTTATTTTGTTAAAACTCGTTTAATAAGAAAAATTAAAATAATGTTATTATATATAATAGAATGGATTTTATGATTCAAAAATTATTTATAATTCCAGAATATCCAGATTACATGATATATCCAAATGGAAAAGTATTTTCAATTAGATATAAAAGATTTTTAAAACCAAGATATGATAAGAATGGTTATAAACGATTAACTATGAAAAATAAAATTACAAATAAAAAAGATACAATAAAAATACATCAATTAGTAGCCATATGTTTTCTAGGATACAAAAAAAATAGTAATTTAGTAGTAGATCATATAGACAACGATAAGCAAAATAATTATGTTCATAATTTACAAATCATAACATCTATTCAAAATATGAGAAAAGAACACATGAATAAATTTCAATTAAATGGACTTCCTTATTATATCAGATATTGTAAAAACGGATATTTAGTAAAATTACAAGAAAATAAAATAAAAAAAAATTTAGGAACTTTTAAAACTTTACAAGAAGCATTGGATACAAGAAATAAATATTTTAAAGAATTATTATTAAATGTCAAAATGAAATAAAAAATTTTTTATCTGATTCGAATTTTGATTCTATTTTTTTTAAAGATTTTATATAATCTAAATAAGGAATGGCTTTTTTAAAAAACTTATGATTTTTTACATAAATTTCTAAATCTTCTTTATCGAAATGTTGTTTTTCATTTGGATTATATCTCATTAAAAAATCATGATATTTATAAACATATCTGATTATATTAGATACTTCATTGAATTTATCATAATCATCCATAGATAAATCATAATTGTAGTGTTTTCTCCAATATCTAATCTTTTGTTTTTTATTATCACTAATTCTTCTTAATGAAAGCATTTCTTCTTTCGATTCATATTGTTCACCAGTTTTTACACAATAAAGCTGTGGTGGCATATCTATATTATATAGTAAGATAATAATTCTAAATAGTTTTATATATTATATGAAATACTATTTAAAAACTCGCCGTCATAATAAATTCTGAATCTGGAATACTTGGAAATTTTTGTTGAATCATTCTTTTTATAACTGGTAATTTTTTTGCTCTACCAGTTTTTTTTTGTATTTTTGCTAATTCAATCTCATTAAATAATTGTCTATAAGCATTCTTTTCTTGCGTAGACCAATTTTTACCTACATTTTTATAATATGCTATTAATATATTTATTCTTTGTTGGTCAGCAGGGCTGATTTGATCAGATGGTTTCGGGGTAGGGCGTTCAGAGCTCAGGACTCGATCTGAGGCATCAATAGATATTGGACTAGCTAATAATTGCACATTACCATCAGTATCATCTGGTTTTGATGAAACTAATGATAAAGGATTTCCTAAAGTTCCTAATTGAATATTTTCATTTTGCATTCTTACAAGATTTCTTTCTAACATTGCAGCTTGTGCTTTAAATGATTCATATTCAGCTTCCATTGATACTTGTTCTGTACCAGTAAGAGCATCTCTTAAAACCGTAATAGCATTATTATCATCTTGTACTTCTTTTGCTAATTGTTTAAGTTCATCTTTATTATTTGCTAGTTTGGCTTCATTTGCCTTTTTAATAATTAATGTATAATTATTTTCTTCAACTTCAATTTTTGTTAATAATTTCTTGACTTTTTCTGTTCGTTTTTCTTTTAATTTTATTTCGCTGGAAGTTTCACCACTAGTTATTTCTTTAATTTCAACTTTTTGTTCTTTTGCTATTTCTTTTATTAAAGATATTGGATCTAGTGTCAAATTAGTAATCATATTTGTATCTAGTTGTTTTAAATTTGGATCTGAATCTATATATTGTAATTCTGATTGATTTAATGTTTTTAATAAAGAATCATGTTGATCTAATATATCATTTCTACTTTCGTTTAATTGTGATAATTCTAATGGCGTTATTTCAAATATACCATCATCTATTTTTATTAATTTAGCAGTTAATTTTTCTACATATTTTCTATAATCTCCGTAAATTGTAGTCCAGCCTCGAGGAGATTTTAAATCAATTCTTTTTCCCCCACCAATATCAAAACCTAAATCTGTTTCTAATTCTGGTGATTCTTGAGAATCATCCGCAGGAATTCTAATATCACCTTCTCTTTCTTCATCGAAATCTTTTTGTGCTTGTATTCGTTCTTCTTCTAGCTGTGCTTCTGCTTTTGTTCTGTCTTCTGGATTTAATTTATTTAATAATTCTTCTCTTAATTTGTCTAAAGATTCTTCTGCATCAGTATCTGGAATTTGTGTAGGATTTCCTTGAGAAGGTATTGGTTGTATTTGATTTGGCAATATTGGTTGATTAGGCAAAATTTGTGGCTGTTGTTGTGGAAATACACCAGATGTTATAGGAAGTCGTTGGCCACCAGTTCCTTCATTAAATAATCCAGTTTCTCTTTCTTTAGTTGCTCCTTGTGCTACTAATTGATTTATTATTTGAATTCTTGCTTTTAATGTAGCTGTCAATTCCTTTAACTCTTTTATAGAATTTATTTGAGTAATATTATTAGGTAAAATTCCTATTTCTGCCGGAATTGAAATTTTTTTACTTGATGCCACAGATAATGCCGTATCAAATTCTTTTAAAGTTTCTTTTAATTCATTTAATACTTTTTTTTTTTCTGAAGAGGTTTTTTTCTTTTTCTTTTTAATTTTTCTTATTTCTACATCTTTTGGAAAAATGATTTGAGCAATGTTCGTGTTGATATTATTATTTTCCATATACTTTATAATAATATAATATTTTTTTTATTTTATTATAATATATATGATTGATAAAATGTTATTCATAGAAGTTAAACCTAATGTTGTGGTAAGTTTTGGAGTCGAAAGGCAAAGAGATTTAGAAAAAAGATTAAAAAAAATAAAAAGTAAAAAAAAAATAAATAAATAAAAGTATTACTTTATGTTTATCCTAAATTATGAAACTCACTATGATGTAAAACTAAATTTACATCTCTATTAAGTATTGCTTCTTCTAATGTTTTAAAAGTTTTATGATAAACTATTTTATTATTTTTTTTAATTTTAACTCGATAAGTATTGGATTTTGTTTTAGTTATATTTTTATATCCAGTTGATAAATTATTTGTTGGAGTTTTACTATTCATACCATTTTGAGATAATGTAGCTAATCTTAAATTTTCTATATTATTATTTTGTGGATTATTATCAATATGATCTATACACATTCCTTCTGGAATACTTCCATTATGTGCTTCATAAACTAAACGATGGAATTGAAATCCTTTTGTTTTATTATTTTTACAAAGTATTATTTGATAATATCTATTATTTAAATTTTGTTTTAAATATTTTTTTCTTTTATGTCCGTATACTTGATTATTATTTAAATCAAAACTATAATCTTCATAATCTTTTATTGGAACTAAATTCATTTTTACTTTATATAAATTTAAAAATCAATTTTAAAATAATTTATATTATTATAACGGAAAATGAGTAGAAATATTTTAAATTTTAATAATAGTGGAAGAGATATCACTAACACAGGAATTCGAACTTTTTCAAATATTGCCGTATTGCCATTAGAAATAACGGAAATTAATAGCATAACAAGCACTATATCTATCAAAGGCTTAAGTGGGTTTACAGCAAATAAAATAATAAAAGTAAATTCTGGCGGAACTGCCTTAGAGTATACTGATGAAACTGATACAGTTTATACAGCAACTTCTCCTTTATTATTATCTGGAACGGCATTTGGATTGAGCCAAGCATTATTCACTACGGCAACCGATTTTTTTGATGGAGATTTCATTCCATACTTTAAAAACGAGGGCACTCAATTTCGCAAAATAGAAAGATCAGTATTTTTAACAAATGTGAATTATTTAGCTTCTTCGCCACTTGTGAAAAATACCTCAACATTCACTTATGAATTAGATTTTAGTGGACTAAGTGCTAATGGTGATGTATTAGCTGATGCTAGTGAATTTCTTATATCCACTGATGCAGCTAAAACAATAAAATCATTAACTTATTTGAATTTAAAAAACGCTATATACTCTACATTTAATATTGGAACATTAGATCCGGTTAAGATTACGACGGATAGGGTAATTTCACTTGATATGAGTCCATTACTTTTTTCTACTGGCTTAAATGGGAATGATGAGTTTCTCTTTTCCTTGCCTGGTGGAAGTAATTGGAAGCGTATACAATTTTCTACATTATCAAGTTTAATAACCGCTTCTTCAGGAGCAAATGTTAATGATTTTGGCACTGGTTCACAAACTGGAACAAGGACATTAGGAAATACTACTTATAATACTGTAATACAAGGGGCTAATCCTATAGTAATAACAACAGTAAATGCAAGTAATAATTGTGTTTTAAAATTAAATAATACAAATTGTTCTGTTTCAAACTCGGCAGGTAATGCTATTGCTGGATTTTTCTCTTTAAGTGGTGTCGATAGAGTGTATTTAGGCAATTCTACAAATGACAGTGAATTATTTTCTGATTTAACTTTTGCTAAAAAATTAAATGCTTCATTCGGTGATGGTAATTTTCTATTCGGTGATTCAAATGCTCGTGTCAGAATTTCATCTGGGTTAAACTCTGTAAATCCTGTTGTGGAAATATTTTCAAAAAATACATCAAATGTAGCACACGGAGCGTTTATTTTTGGAGATATTAGTAATGATTTAAGTCTGACTACACAAGATGCATCTCGTTTCACAGTTATATTGAATCAATTAAAACCAACTAACTCAATACATTTAACAAATTTAGATTCAACTGGAACAGTAGCAATGAAATATTATTTTGGTTCTTCTACAACATCAACAAGCACAGTCGCGTGGAGGAATCAAATTAATTCAAACGGAAATTATCATTTTGATTTTGCTACTAATACTGCTGGTTCTGGGAATTGGAGCACAAAAGGATTTGTAAATTTTTCTGTTGTCGGAGTTCCGCAGATGAACTATACTTCTCAGCATAGGTGTATTCCTCAAAATTCAGATTTATATAATAATGTAAATGATTATATAGGTTATATAGTAGAAGCTACTGGTGAATATAATTCAATTAATTTTGAAGAAGAAGAAGAAGACACAATATTAGAAGATAAAATTGAAGGTCATTTTGATATAAAAAATAACGAATGGATAGAAGAACAAATTATTCATACACCAATTAAAAAAAAAATAGGAAAAATGATTACTACAAATGAACCTACAATTAACGAAAGTCAACCAATCGTTAGATTAACAACAACTGCTAAATCTAAAACAGTGTATGGTGTTATTAGTAGTGGTGAAGATGGTGAACAACGAACATTTAGTTCAGGAGCTTTTGTCACTGATTTAGGATTAAGAAATGATGACAGACTCTTCATTAATAGTGGAGGAGAGGGAGGAATTTTAGTATGTAATGAGAATGGAAATATAGAGAATGGTGATTATTTATGTAGTAGTTCTATAAGTGGTATTGCTATGAAACAAGATGATGATTTATTACATAATTATACAATAGCAAAATCTACTATGGATTATAATTTTATTGATTCAAATGAAAGGAAACTTATAGGATGTACATATCATTGTGGTT
>Ga0209634_1001385_pt1 | contig 17681 bp, 34 predicted proteins | sample LinPmetageLP40_FD_184043 | JGI IMG/M metagenome (GOLD analysis project Ga0209634, IMG submission 184043) | Marine viral communities from the Pacific Ocean - LP-40 (SPAdes) (version 2) | ecosystem: Environmental > Aquatic > Marine > Oceanic | place: Pacific Ocean | collected 2010-08-26
TTAGCAGCAAACAGACATATTAATAAATTAATGGAAACAGAAATATAATGGCACTATCCCCACAATCAATTAGAAAAGGTGTTCAAGTTAAATTTGATGATGTTATAGTAGATAAAAAAACTATAATTGAAAAAAGTGAATCTTGGAATGAAAGACAAGAAATACTATTTAGGAAATTCCTTAAACAAGGAGGTAAATGTAAAGTAGCAGGAGTTGTAATTGAAGTAACAACCCAATACGAAGTACTTACCTCAAAAGGAGAAAAACCAAGTGGTAAAATTGTAGCACCTGGAGCTGATCAAAGATTTTAAACCAAAACAAAGATGAGTAAAGGAGAATGGATATTTGAATACAAAAATCATACCTATCATCTACAAGATAAAGATGATAGTTTCAAGAAAGGAGATTTGTTTTTTGAAAGATCTGGTAGATTAGGTCCTATTGAGTGGGATGGTAAGGAACAACTTAACTACCATTGTAAAAAAATGATAAGTATTAAACCAAAACAAAGATAATGAGTAAAGAAGATAATAACTACATAGTATTTGCGGAAGATTCAACTGCTATGATGCAAGAGGCATTAATACAACAGAGCAATCCATTAACAAAGGAACGTGCTATTGAATTTGCAGAAAGAATAAAAAATAATAGTTTACATAATAGTTTACATTGTGTTACTATTTTGAAAAGAGTTAGTAAAGAAGAACTAAACCAAAACAAAGATGAGTAAAGAAACAGTAGATATATTAACGTGGGTGTTTTCATGTTGGTCATTATTAATGAGTGCTATCTATATCATTATAGAAATTAAATCAAAACAAAGATGATGAATAGAATTTGGAAATACATTTTAGAAAAGAGATTTAATTATTTAGACGGAATTATGATTGGAGTTATTTCCATTATCATAAGAGAATTAGTAAAATAACCAAAACAAAGAAGATGAGTAAAGGAGAAATAGAACACTTACAATGGATACATGATAGGATAATTCATGTATATGGAGAAAGTGAAAACGTAGATTTCTTAGTTAGAATGAGAAAAATATTAAACCAAAACAAAGATGAAGCATATAGAAGACGTACCGTGGATGATCTGTGATGAAGGAGATGTAAACTATTGTGCCTATGTAGACACAGACAGTAACTACTTCCATGCTGAACCTATCTTAAAGCACTTCTATCCTGATTTTGATAAAATGTCTGATGAAGATAAGGATGCAAAACTTGAAAAAGTAGCCCTCAAATATCAAGATATTATTACAACATCTTATGACACACTAGCTAAAGAGTGTTTTAATGTACCTACCCACAGACTTGAAATGAAAACCGAATGTGTAATTAGATCAGCTTATTTTAGAAAAACTAGAAGATATGCTCAATGGATTACTAAAGAAGAGGGTATAGCTAAAGAAAAATTGGATATAAAGGGTCTTGAGTTTAAAAAAGCAAATTTCCCACCTATATTAGGTAAGTTTTTTAAAGACATTTTAATTGATGTTTTAAAAGGCTCTACACAGTCTGATGTAGATAAAAAAGTAAAGGAATTTAAAATTCAAATATTAAATGGAGATATTCCTTTAGTTAAACTAGGTAACCCAACAGGAACAAAAACGTTAAATAAGTATATGGGTCGTAAACCTAAAGCAGGTGAGATGTTTACCCAAATGCTTAAAGGTGCTCCTGTAAGTGCTAAAGCAGCTGCTGTTTATAATGATTTAATTAGATTTTGGAAATTAAACCAAAAACATTCTTATATAGCACAAGGTGATAAAATTAAACATATCTACTTAAAACCAAACCCATACCAGATAGATTCATTAGGTTTTTTGGATTTTGATTTACCTGAAAAAATAGTAGAGTTTATGGAAAAATATGCTGATAGACAGAAAATATTTGATTCTATACTACTTAATAAATTAGAGGGTTTTTATGATGATTTAGGTTGGTCATTAAATTTAAATCCCTATAAAGACAAGTTTTTTAGTTTTAGTTAGGTTATTTAATAAAAAATTATTATATTTAAAATATGGTTAATAAATTAGTTTTACAAAGTGTTATAAATAAATACTATCTAGGTGAGGTAGAATCTGTTAAATGGAAAATCCAAGATAGGGTTTTAACAATAGACTTTATGTCTATAAATAAAGAAGTAATAGGAAATGTTACTCACACTAATATTGATATTGAAGATAGCAGTTTAGCTATTTTTGATACCAAAAAACTACTTAACTTAGTAAATATCACCTCAGGTGATTTACTTATTAATTTAGAAAAAACAAAAGCAGTTTATACTAAATTATACCTTGCAGATAGTGATTTTAATTTAACTTACGCCTTATCTGACCCTTTACTCATAGCTAAACCAGGTACAGTAGGTGAAGTAGAATGGGATGCAACTCTCCCACTTGAAAGGGAACAAGTAGATAATTTAATTAAAGCAAAATCTGCTTTAGCAGGTGTAGGTAATATGACTTTATCTCCTGATAAAGATTTAGATGGGGGAGATTTATGTGTTGTTACTTTTGGAGATGAGCAAGGTCATAATAATAAAATTGTTTACAATTTATTAGGTGACATAAGACAAGCAAATGTAAGTATCCCATTCAATTCAGATATGTTTAAAACTATTTTAAATGCAAATAAAGACCTAGAAGAAGGTACACTTTATTTAAGTTACCAAGGTTTACTTAAACTAGTATTTAAATCTGAAAACACTACAAGTACTTATTATATGATTCGTAAAGAAGAAAGTGCTTTTTAATATGTATACTCAAATTTGGAAATTTAAATAAATTTTCATATATTACAGTTATAAATTTTAAATAAAGTTATGTCAGAAACTCAAAATCGAGGACGTCCCTCAAAAGACACACAAACACAAAACCCCAATTATTGTATTATTAAGGATCCATTAATAGAACCCTTTTATATTTCTAAAGATGCTACAAATTTTACTGTTTTAGAAAAAACTACCTCAACAAGGGGATTTGCCGGTAAAAAAGCAACAGGCAAAGAAGTAGAAAAAACAATAGGATATTATTCAAGTTTTAAAAATGCTTTAAATAGAATAGCAAAAGAAAAATTTTATAAAAATCCTTCAGATTATAGCTCAATTAAAGAATACATAGAATCTTGGAATGGAGTAAAAAACGGATTAGAAACATTATTAAATAAAATAGAATTATGAAATTAGAAGCACTATTTGATGCAGTTATAGTAAAACCAGTAGAGGAAGAAGAAACAATGTATGGTTCCATTGTAGTACCTGATGCAGGTAAAGATAGAAATGAAAAAGGAACTATTGTTGCCGTTGGCCCTGGTAAACCAACAGTAACAGGAACATTTTTAGAAACAACAGTTAAAGAGGGAGATATAGTAATCTTACCAACAATGGGGTTTTCTAAATTAGAACATGATGGAGAAGAATATTTCATAGGACCAGAAAATCAAATTTTAGCAAAAATAAATACAGAAGATAATGAGTAAAAATATTGAATTTGGAGCAGACGCTCGTAAAAAACTAGTTAACGGTATGGATAAAGTAGCTGATGCCGTAGTAGCAACATTAGGACCAAATGGTAGAAATGTTGTTTACACAAACCAAGGATTAGTCTATTCTACTAAAGATGGAGTTTCAGTAGCTAGACAAATTAGTAAGTTAGAAGACCCAATTGAAGATTTAGGTGCACAACTACTAAAACAAGCAGCAATTAAAACAGCTGACCACGCAGGTGATGGTACTACAACTTCAACTTTATTAGCACGTGAGTTAGTAAAAGGTGGACTAAATCGCCTAAATGATGGAGCAAATGCTGTTGAAATTAAACGTGGTATTGATGCTGGTGTAAAACAAGTACTTGAATCACTTAAAGATGGATCTGAAAAAATTACCTCAGAAGAACAACTTGAACAAATCGCAGCTGTCTCAGCAAATAATGATAAGGAAGTAGGTAAACTAATTTCTCGAGCAATGGAAAAAGTTGGTAGAGAGGGAGTTGTTTATATTGAAGAATCTAAAACAGATGAAACATATCTTGAGGTAGTTGAAGGTTGCCAATTTGATAGGGGTTACAAATCACCTTATTTTGTTACAAACAATAATACAATGTCAACTATTCTTAAAGATTGTTATGTTTTATTAGCAGATCATAGATTTACACAAGTAAAAGAATTACTACCTATTTTAGAAGGTGTATCACAAAAAGGTAAATCATTGTTAATTGTTGCTGAGGACATTGATGGTGAAGCTTTAGCTACACTTATTGTAAATAAAATGCGAGGTACTTTAAAAGTAGCTGCTGTAAAAGCTCCTGATTTTGGAGAACGTAGAAAACTTATCTTGGATGATATAGCTGTACTAACAGGTGGAACTGTATTTGATAAGGATAAAGGTATGAAACTTGACAAATTTAATTGGGAATGGTTTGGTGAAGCAAAAACTGTAACTATAACTAAAGAAAAAACTACAATTGTAGATGGTCAAGGTACTGAAGAAGCAATTACTAAAAGAGCTGAAGAGTTAGAAGAACAAATAAATAAGGCAGAAACACCATTTGAAATGGAAAAATTACAAGAACGTTTATCTAAGTTTGTAGGTGGAGTTGCTCTTGTTCATGTAGGTGGAAGTACTGAAACTGAAATGAAGGAGAAAAAAGATAGAGTAGATGATGCTTTACACGCCACACAGTGTGCTTTAGCAGATGGAATTGTTCCAGGTGGTGGAGTTGCTTTATTATATGCTCGTAGAAATATTTTAAGTAAAATTAATAAACAAGATGATAGATCTGAAGACTTTAAATACGGTCAAAAGATTGTATATAATGCTTGTGGTAAACCATTTGAATACATTTTAACAAATGCAGGATATTCTGAAGCAGATGCTAAAATGATTGAAATGGGTGATTTAAAAGGTAAAAAAGGCTTCACAGGATACAATTTAAAAACCTGTTCAGTTGTTGATATGAAAAAAGCAGGTATACTTGATCCACATAAAGTAACCAAAAACGCACTCTTAAATGCAGCATCAATTGCAGGTACTATTCTATTAACAGAATGTACAATTGTTGATAATCCTGAAGATAGCAAAGATGCTCAACCAATGATGGATCCTTCAATGATGATGTAATGCAAGTAGAAAACGTAGAATATAATGAGCTTATCGCAACACGAGTACCCCCTGGAGATCAGTGGGTGCTTGTGGAAGATAAGAAAAAAATTGTTCACAAAACAATAACCGACGCACTAGAGGCATGGTTTGATCAAAATCAAGAACAAGTTGAGTTTCGTTTAGCACCTCTAGATGGTAAACTTTATGTAATAAAAAGTGAAGAACAAGAAATTGTTCCTGAACCAACTAAAAGATATAATATTTACGGGGACCCATCATAATTGGTCCCCTTTTTTATATATTTATAACAAAATAATCAAATGGATAATTTTAATTTAAAAAAATATTTAGCTGAAAATAAGCTATTAAAGGAAAATATTGAAGTCTATAAAGAAGAAGCTAAACGTTTTTTTGAAACTTTTGTAGATGAAATGAATGAAAAAGGAGAAATTGAATTTATCCCAGACTTAGACGGGTATATAGATTTAAAAGACAATTCATATAACGTAGATGAATTAGGAAGTATTTTTTTAAACCCTACAGAAGAAACACTTAATAGCTTTGGTAATATTGCTAAAACTTTTAAAGGTGAAGGGGGTATATATTACGCAGTAATTTAACTTAACAAAATAATAAAATGGACAATTTCAATTTAAAAAAATATTTAACTGAAGGTAAACTAAATGAAGTAGACGCTGAAGAGGTAGAATCAATGGGAGCAAGTATGTTTTTTGATGATTTACATATTAATATGGTAGATTTTCTTAAAAATAACATTAATACTGATTATTTAGGAAATGTTGATGAGTTAGCTACTGATGTTGTTGATTTAATAGCAAATAGAACTAACAAAAATGACCTCACAGAAAATAAAGGTTTAGATTTAGCAAAAGATGTAGTTTCAAAAGCTAGAGAAGCAATGAAAAAATTAACAGATGAGGAATTAGAAGCTTTTAGAAAAGAAGTTGCTAACGCATTTGATTTAAAATAAAATAAAAGTTATATGAGATTTATAGACATTTTAAGAGAAGCAGAAGAAGAAGAAGGTGTAGGATCTGCAAGAGCCAAATATGACGTTGCAATCCAAACTGCTAATACTGATGAAGTAATTGGTGCTTTAGATAATATAGAAAATTATGGTGTTTATGCTCAAAGTTTAAGAGATCCTGAAACTATAAAAAAGGTATTTGGGCCCTCTATCCCTACCCAAAGACCCGCAGCGGCTTTTAAAGATTGGGATAATAGATCTGAAGAAACTAAAAGATTTAAATTAATTGATATTGAAAAACGTGCACCTGAAGACTACAGAAATGCAATAGAAGATGCTAAAGATGGATTTGAGGAATGGGAAGCAGAAGGTAATGATGGTGATATAATTGATTATTTACTTTCTCTTTCTGGTAAAGAACTCCCTAAAGATTTAATAGGAAAACAAAAGAGTGCAAATGGTTCAGGTTTAGGGAGAGTTTATTTCCCACTCAAAACCCCAGATAACTTAAAAAAATATGGAGGTAGATTAGAACAAGGGATACATTTTTATATAAAAGATAATAATATAGTTTTCCCATTTGATAAAAGTCCATATTCGTCTAAACCTTATTTACAAAAAGTTTTAAATGCTATAATGGACAAAGCTGGGGTTGAGTATAAACTAGTTGACATTGAAAGATTAGATGATGAAGATAGTAAAATAATTGAAAAACCTAAAAAAACCTCAGAAGAAGTTATAGCATTTGCTGATACTTTAGATCAAATTGAAAAAATTAGGAGTAAATTTAAAGAAGAAATCGGAGATGTCAAATCAGCAAAATATGAAACAGAACCAGTAGAGAAAGATGGTAAGAGAAGATACAAATTAACTGTAACAGGAATTTCTTATGATCAAAAAGTAAAACTTATAATTAAAAAAGGTGATTTAAAAGAAGGTATGGAATTTGATTTAGACCTATATTTAATGCAAAAAAGAGCAGGATTATGAAACACTCACAACTAAAACAACTTATCAAAGAGGAAATACGTAGCGTATTGAATGAAGGATTATTTGATAGGTTTAAAAAATCGAATAGTAAGTTTGAACAAGCAAAAAAAGAAATAGACCAAACAGACTTTAATGATTTTTTTACCCAACCAGCTATGGAAAAAGGAAAATTTGGGATGGGTGTTAAAGATAAATCAATGGTTATATCTCAACTAAAGAAACGTGTAGCAGAAAAATTACCTACTTTAATTTCAATATTCCCCAATTTAGTATCTGGTAATGCATTATATAGTCTAAAATCAAAACTTAAAGATGGTCAAATAATAGATGGGGTTACTTTAGGTAATTTAGGGTATAATATAGTTGATTTTAAGTTATTGATAGATAATGATGTGGCTAAAAGAAGACTCAACAAGAAATTATTAGACTTAAATTAAAATGAAACACTCCGAACTAAAACAACTCATCAAAGAAGAATTAAAAAAAGCTATTAGTGAAAATATAGATTCTCATGAAGAAATGGGGGGTGAACATAGAAAATTAAAAAAACAACTAGAATTAGCTAAACAGTACATGGAAAAAAAACGTAGACTCCATAAAGCTGATCCCACTAATGATCAAGCCCGCTTCCAATTTCAAGATGCTATATCGTTAGTAAATAAATTAGAAAAAGAACTTTGGAAATATTAAAATAAAATTTGCCTATTGGTAAAAGTTTTCGTATAATTAGGTTATAAAAATAAGTTATGAAAGACAACACTTTATTGGTTGAAAAATACCGTCCTACTGTTTTACAAGATTATGTAGGAAACGAAAATGTAAAAGAGACCATACAAAAATATCTCGACCAAAACGATATCCAAAACTTTATATTCTATGGACCTGCTGGAACAGGTAAAACAACACTAGCTAAACTTATAGTTAAAAACCTAGATTGTGATTATCTTTACATCAACGCAAGTGATGAAAATGGAATTGATACAATCAGAGATAAAGTAAAGGGATTTGCTTCTTCTGCCTCTTGGAACGGCATAAAAGTAGTTATTTTAGATGAAGCAGATTTTATCACTATAAACGGACAAGCCGCACTTAGAAACGTAATTGAAACATTTTCCCGTTCAACTCGGTTCATTTTAACGTGTAATTTTGTTGAGAGAATAATTGATCCAATACAATCACGGTGCCAAGTACTTAAAATTGTTCCACCATCAAAATCTATTATTGCAAAACATTTAGCAGATATAATGGGAAAAGAAAACATCTTACATGACATTAAAGAGGTAGCTACTATAGTAAATAAAAACTATCCTGATGTTAGGAAAATGCTAAACACTATTCAATTGTCTAATAAAGATGGCAAACTTGAAATAGATGAATCAATTTTAGCTTCAAACAACTATGCTAAAGAGGTACTAAGAGAACTTACTAAAACTAAAAATTGGATAAAAATAAGACAAATCATAGCAGATAGTGGTATAAAAGATTTTGAAGAATTATATCGTTTATTGTTTGAGCATGCCTCAATTTATGCTAAAGATAAGGAAGGATCAATAACAATAATTTTAAATGACCATCTTCACCAATCAAACTTCCGGATTGATAAAGAGATTAATATAATGTCGGCAATAGCCAAAATAATAGAAACAATTAAATAAATACAAAATGCAAAACACAGCACCCCCACAACAACCAAACATTGATTTAACAAACACTACAGCAGTAGAGGGATACAATGGAGGTAAATTATTTGGACAAGCGGTAGTAATCCGTAAAGTATCCAAATTCGTAACAGGAACAGATGAAGATATGCTTATGCCTATCCCTGTATTTTATGATCTAGGATCAAAGAAAATTCTAAAAGATTCTATCCCACCAGAAATTAGAGAAGAATATAAAGACATTTATATTGAAGACTAGTAGATATCCTAGACCAGGCAGAAAGCAGATCAAAAATATATGGGGGTGGTTGAATGAAATTACCCTCTATAAAACCCCTGCTGACTGTTTTACTGATGAATCATGGGATTGCTTTAATTCCTATATGATTCATCGGTTCGTGTCTATGAATATAGATTACGTTGAGTTGACTAATTGCGCTCAAACTATACCTTATGATAATAAACAACAAACTTATAATATTTATAGAGAAATGATTCCAAAAAAGAAAGTTTTCTTAAAATACTTAAAAAGTAAAAAGAAACCCTCTAATCCACACCTTATAGAAATTTTAAGTGAATATTTTCAATGTGGTAAATTCACAGCTGCTAGGTATTTAGAAGTAATGAAGAAAAAACAAACTTTAACAATACTCCAAAACATGGGTATTGATGAAAAAGAATCTAAAAAGTTATTGAAAAATGAATAAAAAGTTAAAAATTGGAGACAAAGTACATTGTACATTTTTAGGTGAAAGTCATAAAGGTGAAATAATAGAAATCCAATCTTCAAAAACCTATAAAGTAAAATTAGTAAATTCAAACAATTCTTTACTTCCAAATGTAGGTTGGTATGAAAAACCTAAAAAGGAAAAAGATAGATTACCTTGGTACATACATGAAAAAATCAAATGAAAAAAAGAAAAATTGAAAAAACAGACTCAATAGTTGATTCAGTTATTGATCAATTTGTTGAAAGAGCTAAATTTGGAAAACTAAAATACAACACGGATTTAGATAGAGATGATTTAGGTATTCTAGATTGGCTAGAGCATGCTAAACAAGAACATATGGATGCTATTCTCTATCTTGAAAAAATTGAAAGAACAATAAAGGGTTAATATTTATAATAAAATACTATAAAATGTCAAAAGAATTAAACCGAATGCAAGAGTTAGCAGGAGTGCCTGTTAAAAAAGAAGCTGAATCTTTAAACGAACACCAAATTGGTGGAATAGTAGGAGTTGGAGCAATTAACCAAATCCTTCCTCGTGAAAAAACAGATTATGAAATGGCTTTTGAGCATTTTATGACTGAAGGAGAGGAAAAAGAAGTTGAAGAAGCATCATGTGGAAACTACGAAGAAGATGATATAAAAGAATCATACTACGAAGAAGATAACCCAATGGAAGAAGCAGTAGGAATACCAGCTGAAGCAAGTGCAATTCGAGATGCAGTTAGAAAAATGATGAAAGACCATGAAGGTGATGCTGAATTAGGAGCTGCAGTAAGAGAAAAATTCGCTAAATGAGAAACTCAAAATCCACAGTTGAATTATCAATCCCTTTACTCCTTAGTATATTAAAATTTGCTAAAGAAGATGCTTCATCAGATGAAGAACTTCGTAAAGTAGCAAACAATATAATTGAATTAAGTAATGTTGCTGGTGAATTAGGGATGATTGATTTTCCAGCTATAATGGGTAGTGAAGAGCAACTAGCTGAGAGAAAATTAATGATGGTAAGAGCTGGAATAATAAAATAAAATAAAATGGATAATTTTGACTTAAAAGAATATTTAGCTGAAAATAAGCTATTGAAAGAAAACCCCCTAGAAGACTATTGGTCAGAATGGGCAACAGGAGAAATAAAAGCTGGTAATGATGGAGTTGGGATGGAATTTGAAGATGCAGATAGTGAAAGTATGGGCGTATTTTACAAATATGTTGAAGCAGTTAAAATCCTAAATGCTGACTCAAAAGAATTAAGAGAGGATATTGCTGCTGCAGTATCAGGTATACTTTATAATAGTTCTAACTTTAAAGATTATGAATTTGATGTTTTAACCCTAGACCAATTTAAAACAATACAAGACACTATTTAAAGATTTTTCACCATTTAAAGTGATTAAAGCAGGATACAAGTAAAAAAATAAAATAAATCCTTATATAAAACTATATTAAGCTTGGCCTAGCCAGGCTTTTTTTATATCTTGGTAATATGCCAAAGAAAAAGAAACCCTCTATTCTTAAAGAGATTAGAGAAAAACAATTACCTGAGATAAATTTTGCTTATCAAAAGGCAATTTCTTATTCTCAACTATCTATGTTTAATGAATGTCCTAAAAAATGGTCATTACAATATAGAGAAGGTCATAAACAATTTACCTCAAGTATTCATACTGTATTTGGAACTGCTTTACATGAAGTTTTACAACATTACCTCACAGTAATGTATGAAAAAAGTTTTGTCGAAGCAGATAAACTAAATACTTCTGAAATGCTAGAGGAAACTCTTAGAGAAGAATATGTTAAACAATACAAATCAAATAATAAACAACATTTTTCTTCATCAGAAGAGTTAAGGGAATTTTATGAAGATGGGGTTGAAATAATTAGAGAATTTGCTAAACGAAAGAAAAAATATTTTTCAAAACGTGGTTGGCATTTAGTTGGATGTGAAGTACCTGTTAAAGTAACACCTCACAAATATAAACCTAACTTATTATTACAAGGATATTTAGATGTTGTAATGTATCATGAACCAACCCAAACATTTAAAATTATAGACATCAAAACCAGTAAATCTGGATGGAATAAAACCTTAAAATCAGATGAAAATAAACAACTTCAATTAGTGTTGTATAAAAAATATTTTTCTGAATTATATAATGTTCCTGTTGAAAAAATAGAGGTTGAGTTTTTTATCGTTAAACGTAAATTATATAAAAGTGAAGATTTTGTAATTAGACGAATCCAAATTTTTACTCCCCCTTCTGGTAAAGTAAAAATGAACCGAGTAACAAAATCACTTAATGATTTTATAGATGGAGCATTTGGTAAAGATGGGTATTTAGACAAAGACCACCAACCAACTCCACATAAGAACTGCCATTGGTGTCCTTTTAATAAGACTCATTTATGTTCTGCGACTTACTAAAATACTCATATATGTATATCTAACAATATTAAAATAAAAGTATATGCCAAAAGATCAACAATTAACTAGTGTAAAAATAGATAAAACACTATTTGAACAATTTAAAGTAGAATGTATAAAGAGAAAGTTTTCATTTCAAAAATTATCTGAAAGAGCAATTCATTTATACCTAACAGAAGAAGAATTTAGAAAACAAGTCCACAGTCATAGCAATTTAAACTTGGAAAAATAAGATAAAAGTTTTACATTTAAAAAAAATAATAAAGTTATATGCAAAAGTTACCTAAACTTAAAAAAGTCGAAGACAAAAAACCCTTTGATGTTTCTAAAAAATTTAAATATATTCCTAAAGATAAAAGGAAAAAAATTCTATTAATTTGTGACGATATTAGAGTCCACTCAGGAGTAGCAACAATTGCTCGTGAAATGGTAATTAATACTTGTCAACATTTTAATTGGGTACAAATAGCAGGAGCAATTCAACACCCTGAAAAGGGAAAGAGATTTGATTTATCTGCTGATACAAATGCTAATGCACAAATAAATGATTCTTCTATTATGCTCTACCCTGTAGATGGATATGGAAATGCTGACTTAGTCAGACAATTAATTGCTTTAGAAAAACCTGATGCTATAATGATTTTTACAGATCCTAGATACTTTGAGTGGTTATTTATGATTGAAAATGAAATTAGACAAGAAATTCCTATTACGTATTTAAACATTTGGGATGATTATCCAACACCCCTTTACAATAAAGCATTTTATGAGTCATGTGATGCACTTTTAGCTATCTCAAAACAAACAAAACTTATAAATGAACTTGTTTTAGGAGATAAAGCAAAAGATAAAGTAATTGAGTATGTTCCTCATGGTTTAAATCATAACATTTATTACCCGCTTGAAAGTGAAGATGATTTAAAAGAATTTAAACAATTTAAAAACCACATTTTTGGGGATAAAGAAAAGGATTTTATATTATTTTTTAATTCTAGAAACATTAGAAGAAAACAAATACCTGATACAATGCTTGCTTTTAAATATTTTTTAGATAAATTACCTAAAGAAAAGGCAAATAAATGCTGTTTAATTTTACATACTGAAGTTATAAGTGAACATGGGACTAATTTAGAGGAAGTAAGAAAAATACTATTTAAAGACTATCCTGAAGCTATATTATTTTCTCAAAATAAATTAGGAAATAAAGAGCTTAATTTTATGTACAATTTAGCAGATGCTCAAATATTATTAACCTCAAATGAAGGTTGGGGATTAACACTAACAGAAGCAATACTAGCAGGTACTCCGATTATAGCTAATGTAACAGGTGGAATGCAAGACCAAATGGGATTTGAAGATGAAGATGGTAATTGGTATGAACCATCACCCCAAATTCCTTCTAACCATACTGGAAGATATAAAAAACATGGAAGCTGGGCATTCCCAGTATTCCCCACAAGTAGGTCCTTACAAGGTTCCCCAAAAACTCCTTACATTTGGGATGACAGATGCCAACCAGAAGATGCAACTAAGCAAATTATGGAGTTATATAAAATGGGAAGAGAAGAAAGAAAACGTTTAGGTAAAGAAGGAAGAGAATGGGCTATAGAGAAAGTAGGTTTTACTAGTGAAGCTATGGCAGAACGCATGATTAATGCGATAGATAAACTCTTTAACACGTGGATTCCACGTAAAAAATACGAGTTAATAAACGTTACTGAAATAAAAGAAGACACGATTAATCACGAATTACTATATTAAAAAAAACCATGAATAAACCAGTATTTGTAATAAGCTGCCCTATTGACACCTATTCAGGATATGGAGCAAGAAGTAGAGACATAGTTAAAGCTGTTGTAGAATTAGAAAAATATGATGTAAAAGTTTTACCTCAAAAATGGGGCAATACCCCCTTTGGATTTATCAAAAACAACCCAGAATGGGAATTTTTACAATCTCTTTTACTTAATTCCCCACAATTACCCTCACAACCTGAAATTTGGGCTCAAATAACAGTCCCAAATGAATTTCAAAAAGTAGGAAAATATAACATTGGAATCACAGCAGGAATTGAAACAACAATAGCCCCAGCTGAATGGGTTGAAGGTTGTGGGAGAATGGATTTAGTTTTAGGTTCTTCTAAACATACAATTGACGTTTTAAAGAATAGTAAATTTGAAAAAAGAGATAAACAAACAAACCAACAAGTAGGAATTATAGAATGGAATGGGGATAGTGAAGTAATGTTTGAGGGAGCTAATACTGAAATATACAAGCCAATTACATCAACATTTAATTTATCTAATGTTAAAGAATCATTTGCATATCTATTTGTAGGACACTGGATTCAAGGAGATATAGGTGAGGATAGAAAAAATGTTGGGTTAATGATAAAAGCATTTTTTGAAACATTTAAAAATAAATCATCCCAACCTGCCCTAATTTTAAAAACCTCTCAAGTTGGGTCCTCTTATATGGATCGAGATGCTATAATTGAAAAAATAAAAGCAATTAAAGCTACTTGTAAATCAAAGAATTTACCAAATGTATATCTATTACATGGTGAGTTTACTGATGAAGAAATGAATGAAATTTATAATCATTCTAAAGTTAAAGCAATGGTTAATTTAACCAAAGGTGAAGGGTTTGGTAGACCATTACTTGAATTTTCTTTAACAAACAAACCAATCCTAACAACAAATTGGAGTGGACACACAGATTATCTTAACCCTAATTTTACAACACTACTGAATGGTACTTTAAAAGAAGTACACCCTTCAGCAGCAAACAATATGTTATTGAAAGAAGCACAATGGTTTAATGTTGATACGGGTCAAGTAGGATATTACTTAAAAGATATATTTACAAACTATAAAAAATATAAAGATTTAGCTAAACGACAAGGCTTTCGTTCTAAATCAAATTTTTCATTTGAAAAAATGAAAGAAAAAATGGATAAAGTACTCACAGAAAGGATACCTGAATTTCCAAAAGAAGTACAATTGAAACTCCCACAATTAAAAAAAATAAAAAATAATAAAAAGGAGTTACCTAAATTAAAACTTCCAAAACTTAAAAAAATAGAAATATGACACACGAAGAAATAATTGACTGCCCTAAATCAGGAGGAGATTTATGTTACAAAGTTCAAGTAACACCTGATATAACAAACTACATGAGTTTAAGTTGTGGTTATTGGACAAATAGCTTAATGAAAGAAGGAGAAGATTTTTACAAACATCAAATGTCTACCCTACCAGAACTATATGTTGATTTAGCTTGGAAAGATCCTAAAACAGAGTTAATTTGGATACCAAATACAATTAATGAACCTGGAGTTGGGATGATTTTTGCTGATGGGTCAAACTCAAAACAATGGGGGTGGGCAGCTGTAAAAGCTGTTGAAGTATCTGAAGAAGATAAAGAAAAATATCCTATACCTGGTAAAGAAGGTGAATTTATGAAATATCGAATGGATATGGATAATTTAAAACACTTTGTAGAAAGAGAGTATATAGATGCTTTATCTCATGTTGGAATTATACCAGAATAAGTAGGCATTTTAATAAAAGTTTTGTATGTTTTAGTATATTAAAAATTAAAAGTTATGACAAGATTAACAATTCATTTAAAAGAACCTATGTTTATTGAAAGAAATCAAGTAAATGTAGGCACAAAAGAGAATGTAATTCTTAAACCTAAAAAAAGAAAATGCATTCAAACTACTTTATCCTTTAAAAACATTTCTGAAAATGAAGCAGGTAGAATTATTTCGGATATTCGTAAGAATCATGGAATTGCTAAATGGAAAGAGGGTAAAAGAAAAGGTTTAGAAATGATTTACACAGTAAAATAAAAATTATGGAATATAAAAGTTTATACGCATACCTAGGACATGGTGCTGGGAGTAAATTAGGCAAAGAAGTAGCAGCAAAAGCATCAGAATTTGGTTTAAAACTAGAAAAAGTAACAGTAGATGAGAAACTTTCCCCTTCAGGATTTGTTTATTCTTACCCTGTAGATTTTCTAGATAAATTTTTTAATAAGGAAATATCCCTAGAAGATAGAGTTAAAATATTAGAAGATAAAGTAAATCTATTGTACCCTCAACTTAAGTCAAATGAAGTAAAAGATGATTTACCATTTTAAATAAAAGTTATGAAAATAAGTTATGCAATTACAGTATGTAATGAATTTGTAGAAATACAACGTTTAGTTAATTTTCTAGTTAAAAATAAACGACATCAAGATGAAATAGTTATCCTTTATGATGAATCCAATGGAGATATTGAAGTAGAAAACTATTTACGATCACATTCTATTAATGGAGAATTTAATTGGCATAAAGGAAAGTTTAATAACCATTTTGCTGATTGGAAAAACAAATTAACATCACTCTGCTTAGGAGACTATATTTACCAAATTGATGCTGATGAAATGCTATCAACCTATGTTTTAGATGTATTACCTGAAGTTCTTCAACATAATAATGTTGATGTATTAAAAGTTCCAAGAATTAACACTGTTAAAGGTTTAACTCAAGAACACATTAATAAATGGGGGTGGGGTGTAAATGAAAAAGGTTGGGTTAATTTCCCCGATTATCAATGGAGAATTTACAAAAACAACCGTAAGATTAAATGGATAAATAAAGTACATGAAGTCCTTAAGGGGTATAAAACAATGACTTATCTTCCAACAGAAGAAGAATGGTGTCTTCACCATCCAAAAACAATAGAGAAACAAGAAAAACAAAATAAATTATATAGTAAGTTATGATATCTCATTGTATAAGTACACACAATAATCTCCCATATTTAAAATTAGCAATCCAATCAGTTAGAGAAAACAGTTATTATAAAGATGCCCCTTTTATAATACATGCTGAAAACTGTAATGATGGTACTAATGAATGGTTAAAAGAAAATGGGGGAAAATATAATTTAGAGTTTTATATAGATAAAAATGAAATCCCTTTGGGAATTGGGGGTGGTATGAATTTTTGTGCTAATAAAGTTAAAACTAAATATGTAAATTTTCTTCATTCTGATTTTTATGTATCTAAAGATTGGGATTTAAAATTATTAGAAGTTCATAAAAAACATGGTGGTAAATCTTGGATATTTAGTCAAAGAATTCAACCAAATATATTTAATGAACTTCCTAGGCCTGGGACTCTAATAGTTCCTATAGATGAGTTTGGGGGATATTATGATAGTTTTAACCAAGAATATTTTTTAGAATATGCTCAAGCTCTCTCAGAATCAAATGATTTTGAAATTTCTTTAGGTGAAGGTGTATCTGGGTTAATTTTAAAAGAAGATTGGGATTATATAGGGGGTAATGATCCTTTATTTGCACCTGCTAGTTGGGATGATAAAGATATTTTTTTAAGGTGTTTATTAAAAGACTTTAAATTAGTTTTAACAACAACTTCTGTTGTTTGGCATTTTGGGGCTAGAGGATCTCATAGATTAGAAGAAAATGAAGGTAAAACATCTCAAAGACAAATAGAAGCTGAAAGAAAAAATTCTCAAAAATGGTTAACTAAATGGAACCAATTTCCTACTTTTAACCAAAATGGAATGATAAAAAAAGATAATATGTCTATATTAGACTCATATAAAGGAAAATATAAATGAATAAATATTTTATAGATTGTGGTGCGCATTGTGGTGAATCAATTTTAACTGCTAAACAAAGATTTGGTGATGACATAACAACAATCTCATTTGAACCAATCCCAGGATTAGCAAAACAACTCCAAGAAATCCATAAAGA
>Ga0209634_1001386_pt1 | contig 17668 bp, 31 predicted proteins | sample LinPmetageLP40_FD_184043 | JGI IMG/M metagenome (GOLD analysis project Ga0209634, IMG submission 184043) | Marine viral communities from the Pacific Ocean - LP-40 (SPAdes) (version 2) | ecosystem: Environmental > Aquatic > Marine > Oceanic | place: Pacific Ocean | collected 2010-08-26
AATGGGTTGAGAAATCTTTCGTTATTAAAAACGCTCTTGCAAAGAAAGAAAAGGATTTGATAGATGGCTCAGCAAAATAATATAACAATTGCTTTTAAAGGCACAGGTCATAAAAAATTAAGAAATGAAATACAAGCTATCGCAGCTGCCCAAGAAAGATTGTTAAGAGAAACTACTAAGACTAATAAATCTTTTAGTTTTTTTGGCGACACAACTCAAAGAAACACAAAAAGAATGGGTTTTTTGGGAAATGCATTTGCTACTGTTCGTTCTAAAATGTTGCTTTTAAATTTTGCAATAGGTACATTAGGTGTAAAGGCGTTATTAGATTTTAGTAAACAGGCTGCTAAAGTTGAGTCTATGGAAAGAGCTTTTAACACTCTATCAGGTAGTGCAGGAAAAGGTGCAGTAGCTGTTTCTAAGTTAAAAGTAGCTACAAATAATACAATGTCTGAATTTGATTTATTTCAACAAGCTAATAATGCTATGGTTCTTGGAATAACAAAAAACTCAGATGAAATGGCTGAAATGTTTGATGTAGCTCAAAGGCTTGGTCGTGCATTAGGTAGAGATACTGCATCTTCTGTTGAGTCACTTATTACTGGTATTGGTAGGCAGTCAAGGCTCATGCTTGATAATATTGGAATTATTGTTAAGTCTGATGAAGCCTATAAAAAATATGCTGAAAAAATAGGCACTACTGCTGACAAGCTATCTGACGCAGATAAGAAAACAGCTTTTTTAGAGGCTACCATGACCTCAGCAAGAGCAAAAGTAGCTCAACTTGGTGGAGAAGTTGTAACATCCCAAGATTCTTTTGATGCTTTTTCAGCTACCATTTCAGATTTAAGTGTTGTTTTAGGTAGTAAATTAAAAGGAGCTTTTTCAGGGGCTATGGATGCCTTTGTAAAATTTATAGATTTAAGCAAAGCAGGGGATGTAGAGGTTGCTTTAAGCTCAATGAATCTTGATGTTATGGTTACTCAGCTTGATAGATATAGAGCAGAGCTTAAGCGTTTACAGTCAAGCTTTGCAGGAAGAGGGGCTATGAGTCCTGAATTGTATGCAGAAATTTCTGAGCAAATGTCTATAGCATCTCATAATATTGCTAATCTTGAAACCCATGTTTTTGAATTACAAAGGGCTTTAATGATTATTCCTGCACAAGCTTCTATATTTGACTTGTTTCCTAATTTTAGTGGTTTTTTTCAAACAAACATAGAGGTTATAGAAAAAGCTAACCAAGAATCTGAAACTTTAATTAATGATTTTTATATAAAAATGCACGAAGCAGGACTAGAATTTGGAGCTTTAGAACAGGCAAGACTAGAAGAGGCTGCAAGGGTAACTATTGAAAATGAACAAGAATTAAATCAAGTTTTATTGGATATAGAAACATTTTTTGCAACGAAAAGACAAGAAATTAGAGATAAAGAGGAAGCTAGTAAGGATAAAAAAACAGATGCTGAAATTAAAAGAGCAGAAGATTTAAGAAAAGCTCAAGAATTATCATTAAAAATGCATATGAAATCAGCTATACAATCAGGGATGGCTTATGATAATGCAGGTAAAGCAGCAGAATCAGCAGCGAGATCAGAGATACAATCCTATCTTTCAACTGCGATAGCAGGACTAATAAAAGATTATATAGTTAAATTAGGGTTTTTTGGGCTTCCTTTAGCAGCAGGTGCAGGAGCAGTTATAGGGTCTATGGCAGGGTCTGCAATAGGGCAAGCAGGAAGGCATTATAAATTTGAACAGGGTGGAATGGTTGGTGGTCGTAGGCATTCACAAGGTGGCACTATGATAGAGGCAGAACAAGGTGAGTATGTAATGTCAAGAAACGCTGTAAATGCTATAGGTGTAGAAGCCATGAATAGAATTAACCAGGGTGGTGGTGCAGGATCTGTAAATATATCTTTTAGTGGCAATGTTATGAGCCAAGATTTTATAGAAAATGAGGCTATTCCCCAAATTAAAGAAGCAATTAGGCGTGGTGCTGATATAGGAGTATCTTAATGTCCTTTGAAGGTAAGAACACACAGTTATATCCTGTAGTAAATATTGGTGATAATTGGTATTCAACTAACAATACTACAGTAGAGTTTGAGGGTGTAAGCTACTATTGCAAACCTATCCTTATGAATATTCCTTCTATAAAAGAATCAATAGATATTGAATCAAGAAAGTTTAAGATTTCAAGCGTATCATTGCAGTTTAGTAACTATGTAGCAGATGGGGAGAGATTTTCTGACCAACTCACAGATTCATCACTAATCAATGTTGAAGCTACTATATACTACAAGAGTCCTTCTGAGATGCTTGAGGTTTACAAAGGTGTCATTAGAAGCATATCTCACGATGATGAGAAAGTGAGTATTCAGTTAGAAGACTTAACAGAAAAAAAAGCACATAAGGATTTACCACAAGAGTTTTTAGGCGATGGCGACAATATACCTGATAAATCTAAAAACAAACCTATACCTATAGTATATGGACACGTTGATAAAAGCCCTGTATTACCTGTTGAAAGTTTTACAGAATTTATTATAGATAGCAAAGATATTGATGGTGTAAACTCTGAAGATTCAGGTTTTACACATCCAAGTTATATAAATACTGAACTAAATCCAGCAGGCATTATTTTTTTAGGTTCACTTTTATTACATACAGGTGATAAATATTTAAATGTAGTTGAGGATGGGCAGTATATAGCACAAGATAATGTTATTAAATTAGATTCTACTAATAATACAATATTTCCTTTACCAAGTAACAATGAACAAGATGAAGTAAATTTATTGGTCAATGATAATAACCATGATTTTAATTTATCTGTTAGTAATGTATTAAGAGATGATTCACTTCAAAGTGAGGATTTTTTTGTAATTGGTGATGTAAATAAACTAAATGATGGTAGTTATGACCCTAATCTTAGCATTATAAGTAATCCATCAGATGGTTATCTTGTACAAGATGGAAATTATATAATTAGCCCTTTACTTGGTTATATAGAAAGATTATTTGTATCTATAGATATTAATTATCAACCATCCTATGATTATTTAAAAGATACTATAATTGATGGTGTAACATATACCCAAGTTAATAACATTATTGGTTTTAAAATAAATAATAAAAATATACAGAATGTTATTGGAAAAGCATATTCATATGCTAATACACAAGTTCTGCATACAGCTGTTTTTGCATTAGATGACATACAAAATCCACAGGTTGGTTCATATGACACTATTTCAGGAACAAGTAGTTCTTATACAGGGATTGGTTTTCCTATAACAGGCTCTGTAATGCCTACAATAAACAATGTATTTAATTTTGGTATTGCTAACCAACAAACAAATACAAATGCTCCAATAAATTTAATTTACAGCAGAGGTGATTCCAATAATATTAATTTTGATTATGAAAATGCTCTAATTCTTTTTTATGGAGTTCCTAAAGCTAATACATTAGCAATACAATTTAGAGGAATATATAATGTATCTTCAAGTTCAGATGATTTTACATTAGCACCTAACTTTGAATTATCAGGTGATTTAAATGAAATAGAATTATTAAGAGAAGTAAAAGTAACAAAACCATTTTCTAAGGAATATTATGCAAATGTAAATGGTAGGTTAGATGAGGTTGGTAACTTTATAACTAACCCAATAGATATTATCAAGCATTTAGTAGAAGTAGAATTAGGTATTGATGCTTTTGATGATAATGATTTTTTATTAGCAAAAACTGCACATTCTGATTGGCAGTTTGGGTTTACAATCAATAAAAAAATTAACTCTAAAAAACTAATAGCAGAGATAGCTAAGTCAACTAAATGTTTTCCTGTATTTAAAAATGATGGTACTTTTGGATTTAACACTATATTAGATGAATACCCACTTGAAGATGATTCATATATAGAAATCAAAGAATCAGAGGTAATATCTTACTCTTTTAAAAAGACTAAGCCTGAACAGATATATAAAAAAGTAGATGTGCAATACAAGAAAGATTATGCACAAGATTCTTATTTAAAAAGAACAGATGAAATTGATTTAGGTTCTGACGATTATTATGGTATTGAGGATTCAGTTGATTCATGCTTAGAGTTTGAATCAGATTATATTAGGGAAGAGTCTACTGCTTTATTGTTAAGGCAATTCTTATCAGAACAATACAAAAATGATCACTTAATATTTAACCTTAAGCTCCCATTGCAATACATAGATTTAGAGATTGGTAACATAGTTAAGTTTAATACTTTGTTTCAAGGTATCAAGGCTTATGGCATTGACTACACTCAAGAAGAGGTAATCAATGACCAATTAAGATACCCTTTATTTATGGTTACATCTACACAAAAGAATTTAGATTCTGTACAGATAGAGTGTATGCAGTTGCATAACTTATCAGGCATAACTGAACCTGTAGATTATGTTGCATATGATGGTGATGATATTGAGATTAGTGGCAATGTAATTGATAGGCTTCTTGGTGCATTTACTATTGGAGTTGTAGATACACAGAATTTTGAAGATTTTTTAGGTGATAGTGAATACTTTAGAATCTCAGGAGTAAGTGGTGTAGATATAGTTAAAGTTGAGCATACCTATAGTGAGAGTGCTGATTATCAAAATACATTTGTTATAAGAAACTTTGAAGAACAAATAGATGGTAGTTTATTAGCTGTTGAGGATATTAATTTTGAATTATCTTTAGAAGATGAGCAGCAACTAACAATAACCTTGTCATCATTTATACCAAGTGTAGAATTTGAAGGTGGTACAGGTGATGTTAATGATGATGGAATATTAAATGTATTAGATGTAGTAATGATGGTAAATGTTATTTTAGAAAATACTACCTTTACAGAACAACAAATACAAGCAGGTGATATGAATCAAGATGGTGGTCTTAATGTTTTAGATGTAGTTACAGCAGTAAATCAAATTATAGGATAATTATGATAACTTATGGAAATGGTGAAGTTTTATTTGATGGTAATGCTAAAGGCTTTGAGTTAAGATATAAAGGCTCTGTTAGTATTGAATCTAATGTAGATAGCCTATTAATATCTGTAGGTAAAAACAAAATTGCAGGATTAATGGTTGATGGTACAGATTTGCCTGTACAATTATTTACATATGAAGGTGAGTTTAGGGTATTATCTTGTAAGACTGCACAAAACAATGTAATGGAAAGAGAACAAATAACATTGCAGGGCGTTGATTATTGGAATTTAGATAATGGTAAATGGGAAGATGATACATCAGTTTGGGGTTCAGGAACAGGTACTTATCTTACAGGTAATAAACCAAGAAAAAGTGTAGTTATTAATGATAAATTTGCAGAAGAAAAAGCACAGCCTGTAGATAAAAAGAAATTAAAGAAAGTTATAAACGCAGTAAAGTCTGCAAGTAAAGGAAGTTATTAATGGCACAAAATGTAAACACACCAAGATTTTATGTAAATATTTTACAATACTTAAAGGTAGTAGGGTTAGTAGATACAGATGATTCGGTTTATGATTTAAACCCAAGTAAAAAATATAATTCTAGCACAAGGACTATAAATGTTCCTGATAATATATTTAATACTAAAGCATATGTTGCTTTTTTAGGGCATAAAGGTGGAGAGCTAAATATAAATGAAGACTATACAGCAAATGTATCTGTAAATGCTAATATAGGAACTCTTTTAAATGAATTACATCCACAACATAAAGGCTTTAGTATTGCAAGTTTTAATGGTCAATCTGTTACTGAACATATAAGTTATACTCAAAATGCAATAGGTAGCATTGTGTTTGGAAATTACTATGATATGCCTCATTCTCCTGACCTATCCCTTAAACTTTCTTATGAATACGATGGTGTAAAAACCATACAAACTAAAGGTGGGGCAACTCTATCTAATGCTACATATACTAATCCTGCTGATTGGTGGAATAGTGGTGCTTGGCAGTTAGGAGAAGAGCCAAACTATCGTTCAGGTCGTAGAGTATGGGATTTATCATTTAGCTATTTATCAGATACTGATTTAATGCCTATAGTAGCTGCAAGTACAAATAATGAATCTGATAATATTGGTGGCACGCCAACAGAGAATACTCTTATTGAGGGTACTGATTTCTTTTCTCAGGTGTGGAATCGTACTTTAGCAGGACATCTACCATTTATATTTCAAGCAGACAATACTAAAAATAGTCCTGACCAATTTGCAATATGTAGATTTGATATGAATACACTGCAATATGACCAAGTAGCCAATAATGTTTATAATGTAAAACTAAAAATAAGGGAGTGTTGGTAATGGGGACGAGATTTTTGGATTATTAATTGGATTATTGTTTGGACTATTCACTTGGATAGATAACAATAAACCTCCCTGCCCAGTGTATTGTGGTACTGATCATAAACATATCAGTATATCAATGAACGAACAATATCAAGATGAATCTTGTGATACACTTTATTATTATCATGATAAACATCTGTTTCACATTTCAAAGCAGTAGCTCTTAAATTCTTATAAGAAATAATATAAGGCTTTCTATCATAGGTTGAATACAGGAAGCAAGATATAGGGTGAAACTTAGCCCACCAATCATACATTTTAATATCATCAACTTTTAATTTAAATTCATCTCTAAAACCTTTACATTCCATAAACACTGGTTCTTTTAAGAATAACATAAAATCAGGCTTACATCTTAGTACAGGATTCAGTTTATTAAAATCTTTACCACTAACAGTATCCCTGCAATCAAACCCAAACTGAGTCCAAGTAATACCTTTATTAGTTAGATATTCTTTACATTTAGTTTCAGCTATATCAACACTATTCCTAGTTTTAAAGTCTTCTGTATGATTCATGTAAGTAGCTCCATTTGATTTGAAGGTGTTGTAGGTATTTTAAATTTATTTTCAATATCTTCTTGACTCTTAATTCTATGGCAGTTTGCACATAATATTTGGCATTTTTTTATTTCTATCCATATTTTATCCCAATTTTTTGACTGCGATGCCATATTAGAAACGCATTCTATTTTATCGTGCTGATGATCAAAGTCAAACATCTCAGGATGTTCAGGGTCTTCTAAACCACATTTTTGGCAAAAATTACTCATAAGAATCTCATTAAGTTTGTGCCTAATTAATGCACGACTTTTTCTTTTATAATGCTTATCATTATTTTTATATTTATAGATTCGCATTACAATCTATTACTAAGCTCCATTATAGTTCTGTAGTCAGTTAACCAATCACTAAGACGAATTACAACCAATGGTTCTCCTCTGTCTTGCTGAATAACTTGGATGTCCACTTCATCAGTAGGGAGGATATATGCAGGTAGTTTTGCTCTAACTTTTGCTTGAACTCTGATTTGATTGTCAATGAGTACATCCACTTCCTCATGATGACCAATGCTTCTACCATTACTACCCCAAGCACGCACAGCAGGGATATTATGAGCATGACAATGTTCCACAATTTTCTTTTCAAACCTATTTCCTTTTTGTTTACTTTTATTTGGCATCTTCTCTCCTTATTAACATTTTAAGATAAAACTCAGCTTTCATAAGATCCTCAACACCATTCTTCATATCATAACGTGTAACGTATTTAATTATATTGCCCTGGAGATAATCCATATCCCAAGCATTAATATAATCAATGCATTCGATGTTACCTTTTGTATAATGTGGGGGATGGTTTACTTTATCCATAATATATACCTTTTGTTTTGCCTGTAGTTAGTTCCAAATTCTTCACGCATTGCACATAGATGACACACAATTCTTATGTCAAAATTATTAAGCAATTTTATAATGGCAGGATGTGGCTTTAATTTATAATAAACAGAGTTTTTCTTAGTAACTCCACACAACTCACACTTATAAAGTTTTTTTCCTAAACCCTCTTCAATCCTGTTCAAGCTCATTGAACTCAGGATCTACTAAAGAAAGATCTTTCATATGTCCACCCAATGCAATATACCTGTCTTGGATAGTGTCAATTAATCCATGGGTTATCTTTGCCCCTGTAAATTTTGAATAGTATCCAACACCACTTTCATAATAATGTCTAAGTAACATTCTATATGATGATAGAACCTTTTCAGTTGTTCTGTTGCTCATTAATCAGCTCCAATTCATTTTGTAGGAATTTAATCTCTGCCCTCATCTTTTCATTCTCTTCTTCTACTCCTCTTATCTTATCTTTAAGACAATAAGGACATCCAGTTTTTATATCAATACTATTACAATCTTTACATAGCTTCATAATCTACCTATTTCTCTGAGAAAGTTCATGTCTTTTTTCCAATAAAGATGCTGCATTTTGGTCAAGCATCCTGCCTATATGCCTTACTTCTTCTAAGGACATACTAAGTGCTTGTAAAACTCTTTTATCGTCAAATTTAGTCAATAAAGCCCTGAAACGTCTCATTAAAAACTTAGACAAGAACTCTTCAAAACTAGAATAAAAATATCTTTTTCCTGCTCGTATAAGATAGTCATCATCTGCATCAGATGGTGCAGTAATCAGTATCCAATTATGCTCATCTTTTGTAAGTACACATCTTCTACTTCCTGCATCCTGACCAATCTCTATAACTCTATCTAATAACTTAATCATTTTTACCTCTATTTTATTACCCTAACCACACCCCAACAAGTTAATTCGTGGTCAACAAGCCTCTTTTCTGTAATCCTTACATCACTTTGAAAATTAGAATGAAATGTGGTTCTCTTGGGTAAATCTTTTAAAAAACAATGGACAGGGATGGTTGAAAGGGTAAACCATCCATAAGAGTGGGAATCTCTTATAAGTACTTCTACTTCTGTCCTAAATCATCTATTTCTATCAATGTCTTTTTAGCTATTCTGTAAGGATCACAGCAATCTTCTATATTCCTTAATCCTTCTATAGCTATATCTAACTGGCTTTTATAAAGAGTTAACGCAGCAGACAACTCGTTATTTATCTTTGTTAGGTCTTCCATTTTCCATTTCCTTTATTCGAGAATCTTTTGCCCATATATCGTGCATAGCTTTATCTAGTTGATATTGCATTATGTTTGCAAGTTTTTTTTGAGTATCTAATTCAAGCTCAAGTTCTTCTATTCTTTTGTATAAATGACTTTTGCTTTTCAAAATACTAAGCTCCAAACCTATTAACGATTTTATCAACCAACTTTTCAATTTGTGGATTCTTTTCAATTTTTTCTTTCCCATTTATAATGCGATTATATTGTTTTGCAACTAAATCTGTCTGATAAACACAATCCCAACCATTGTTTATTGCAGCCTCTTTTATGAATGACCAAGGTTCTGCTTTCTTTTTTGATTGTGAATACACCTTCCCATTTAAGCACCCACAATAACCTACAATATTTGTAGTATAATGAGCATCCATTTTAACCTCATGGCTGTCACTTACAATTTCAAGTCTTGAACCATCGTGTTTAATGCAGAATACAGAAAATATTAATCCCATACCATTGCAAAGAAAACATTCTTCAGTTTCTAAACGCACACTTTTAAGTTGAGTTTTACATTTATTAACAATTATCCATGCTTTAGGTAGGTAAGTTTCCTCAACAATAACTTCCTTTACTGCCCTATCTACAAGCTCTGCATCAAATTCTTTGCACTCAATCAAGAAGTGTTTTACCTGGTCTTTATGTTGGTAAGGATCTTTATTAAAAGATCTAAATAAATAGTTGATTATATCAACCTTATCCATCATCTGTATTTATCCCATTCAGCTTGAGTAGACTCTTTTGCTGAAGAGCTGCCACCTTTTAGCATTGCTCTAGCTAGCCAATTATTTACAAATGTTTTAAACTGGCTTTTAGCTTTATGAGTATTTGAAAGTAACCAAGCTTTTATCGTTTTAAGCTCTTGATTTACATTAACATTAGGATATGATGATATCCATGCATCTAATAATTTCTTATCTATAGAGTTAAAAAATGCTTCTACCTTTACAGGATAAGGGTCAGGCATCTTTCCTTTAATATCTACTTTATCAGGATACAAATACTTAAACAACTTATCAGCATCTGCCCACCTTTCTTCCCCATTTACCCTAACTTTAATCTCTACTTGCAACTTGGACACGATTCAACCCTTTCTTTCCCAATAGTTGGGAAGTCTTCATATATTGTTACTACATTCCCTTTATTATATCTTTTAGTTGATGCTATATTGTGTTGAAAAACAACTTTACAGCACTTACAATAAAACATTTTTTTATCCTGACATTCTCCATTTCCATCAGGATTAATTACTTTTTTATTATAATACTTTCTATTTCTTTCTTTTGCAACTGTCTGCACTGCCCATTTCATACTCATTTATACAGCTTCTCCATAATTGATTTAACTACAGGAACACTTACTGCATTTCCCATTTGTTTATATCTTTGTGTATCTGATTGCCCTTCTGTCCATCCATCAGGAAATCCCTGTAACCTTTCGCACTCAACTGGAGTTAATCTTCTAATTTGAGATCTATCATAAAGTCTAAGGCTGTTGTGATGTGGTTCAGTAAGGCAAGGAGATATATCCTGTGCCTTATGATTGTATAAGTCCAATGCTTTCACATCATCTTTACTTAAGTTTTCTTTTTCTAAAGTTTTGTTAATTGATTTTTGGCTATAGTTATGCTTTTGTATGGTATATTGTTGCATACCAGTATCTAAAGTTTGTGCTACACCTTTACCCACTCTACCTCTGCGAGTTTTTGATTCAGGCTGAGATAAATTTATCGAATCACCTTCCTCAGCAACTGCGTACCCTTTTTTTGTAGCTTCAGGAATTTTATATAGCCCTGTCTTAGCACCCATACCACCACCATTCTTTATAGTCCTAGCACAAGTAGTATCATATACTCGTGTAGCTTCAGAATCTTTGCCTATAACACCAATTTGGTTTAACCCAGTATCAATCATGTTCATACCTTTGTAATTTCCCCCTGAGTGTCCTGGGTGTTGGAGTGTATTTGCGACTTTTGCCTTCCTGTCGTTAAAGACTTTACCTGCTTCTCTGATAGGAAATACTTTTGGTCTACATTCTCCTCTAATATGTCCAACAAAGTAAATTCGCTCTCTATTTTGGGGGAGAAACCACCTTGTATTAAGTAATTGCCATCCACCATCATACCCAATGTCGGCAACTGTTTGCAATGCTGTCGTAAAGTCTTTTCCTGCGTTACTTGAGTAAAATCCTTTGACGTTTTCAAACACAAAATATTGGGGTTTTTTACGCTCAATGATTTCAATTGCTTTAAAGAATAAACTACTTCTGCTGCCATCGAACCCTTTTCTTCTTCCTGCGATTGACAAATCTTGACAAGGGAATCCAAAAGTGACGAGATCGATTCTTGGGAGTTTGTCGATGTTGATATTTTCAATTGATCCAAGTTCTTCTGCATCAGGAAACCTTTCTCTGTATACGTTGTTTGCAAATTTATCTATATCAGAAAATCCATGCCATCCTACCTGCACCCCTGCTTCTCTTAAACCAAGTGAGAATCCACCAACTCCTGAAAATAAATCTAAATGATTAATTGTGTTCATAAATTATACTCATAAATTATAGTGATTGGATATAATGCTGAGGATGCCTCAAAAGAGAAAAAGTGGCTGTATGAAACATCCTCAAACATTTACTCTACAATCCTAAAAGGGTATGTCTTCATCATCCATATCAGCAGTAACTGGCTCAGGATCATTTGTAGAACCATTGCCACCAAAGACAAACTCTTTGCCATTACCTAAATATACTTTAGGAGTCTTGGCTTCACGTTCCTCTTTAGATTGTGATTCAAAAACATAGTGTGTATCACCATATTCACTCTCACCATCCATGTTTGCAGCTACTGTAATATTAGCATATGTACCTTTTTGACCCTTGAACAACTTGTCCTTAGTCAATTTAGTTACATCTATTTTTAGGTTGATTATACTTGACATTTTCTATTTTCCTTTTTTTGTTGGTAGAAATTCACTTGGCAAAGCAGGGTTATCATACTTATACCATTTGTTATCAATTTTAATATTGGTTTTACCATAGTCATGAAACCTACCAAATGTTGCAGGTAATTTATAAAGATATCTACCTATACCCCATTGTACTGCTGCACGTTTCATTGCTCCTGATAAACCACCTTTAACTGCTTCAACTTTAGTATTTTCAGCACCATCTTCCTTACCAACCCACTCATCATCTATCTTTACAGACAGCTTACATATGAGTCCACCATTAGGAGATGATTTAAATTCGTTTTTCCAGTTACCTGGTCCACAAACCTCATCAAGTCTATCCATAACAGCACGATTAGTTACATAGGCTAACACCACTGCATATACCCCCTTATTATTCTTGCCCGACCTTTGTGGTCTCCATTCTATATCAGCTTCAGCAAATGGTTCTCTTAGTAGTTTTAAATCCATTATTGTTTCCCTTTATATTTTATTCTGAGTTTACCAAACTTTCTATCAGATATTTCTGAATCAAGACTTAGATTGCATTCTGAAAGACGATTACTGATAAGTTCTTTATTGTAATCATACTTTAAGAAATCTAATAAATTTGAAATAGTAAGTGGTAGATGTTTATGCGAGTTAGTATCCCTGTATATGTCAGGGTATAAATCACTCATCTTACAATTAAGTAGAGCAGAAAGATCTTTACATACTGCCTTCTTCATTGACCTTCTACCTGATGACCAGTGGCTGATATCAGCAGGATGGAATCCAAGTGCTTCAGCTATATAAGTCTGCTTTAAACCTGACTTATCAATCATTTGTTTTATGTTATTATTCTTATTATCCATGTTTATAAATTATCGCCTTTCATTATTTATTCCTATATTTATTTACAAAATTATCAATTAAAATTATAATTTGCTTTTATAATGCAAATCGTCATATATTTTCTACGCTCTTAATGGTTTGGTATACGCTTTTAGCGTTAAGGGTTTTATAAAGCAGTTACTAAAAGAGGTGTTTCTAAAGCTGCAAGGGGATGACTGAAAGAAAGTAAATCCTGGAACTAAGCATTGCGTTGCTGAAAAGACTTTCCGAATGATATAATGCAATATAATCATTTATCCATAATCCATGCCGATGGCTCTACAAGGATGAGGATAGTGTCCAACTCTACTATTTGGTAGAGGTAGGATAACTCTATCCATTCCAACCTCCAGATACAAGAATGAGAATAGTTATAGATATCTAAATCCTTATGAATGAAACTACTGAACATAGAATAATGAGTAACTTATATCAAGACAGAGAAATGACTTACAAAGACAATTTTGATGCTTTGCTGCATAGAATAAATTCACTGGAAAACAAGATTCAAGAGTTAGAACAAAAGATCTCTGATTTGAATGATATAGAGTATTACTAAACAACTTTATAATTCCTTAGAATAACTTCAGCAAAATCTTTACCCTTCCAGTATGGCTCTACCCATTTCCTCACAAGCATCTTATCCTCATTAATGTCTAATATATGGCTATTAGGTATATCATCACTTATATTCATCCAAAAAGAATGATAGTGTCCTCTTACCATAAACTTAGTTTCTATTTGTCTACCATTTCTACCAGGTAAACCCTTTGCAAAATTATTATTATTATTTATAACTATATTCCCTCCTACATAATCATATTTCATAATCGTTTTTTTCTTTTTTTTCTTATTAATTATGCTTCCACCAAATGGAGTTATTCTTTCTATGTCAGTATTTATAGAAGTTAAATACATTAATATTTTAATAATAGTTATTACTACATATTCATTTTGGCTTGTAAAACCCCCAGAATTGTTCATTTTATACAATTTTATAATTTCCTTGATAGTTATCTTGCCCTCGAGATTCATTGTAGATGGAATACAATTTGTAAGAATGTTTTGGGTGTTTTTCATACCCTTCATATCAAATTTACAATTTGGTATCAGTAAATAGGTTAATACATTATCACCATAAGACAAATATGCTCCCTCTACTCCAGATTTATAATTTGACAGAACACTACTGTTGTCTGGTGCAAAATTGGGTGGAAATTGCACATAAATAGCATTGTATGGCGTTCTAATATAACTTACATCAGTATTGCAACTCGTGTAATCAAGTTTCTCTATTAAAGATTTACTTATTTTAAATATTCTTTTATTTGATAGTAGGAAAAGTTTTAAAATATGCATTTTGTAAAAAGTTGACTTTGCCATTTTATCTGAGTCCTTGATGGCCTGTAGGTTTTGGTCAAATGAACTGCTTTGATTGGCATTATTGCCCTCTATTTGAATGAAAAGATCCTTCATCTCTTTAACATATTCAGATTTCTTATAATCATAATGATTATTCTCTGCTGACGAATCTGATGACAAAGCATCCCAGTAATCATCATAGTTATGCATCATATTTATTAATTTCACATATGGATTTGGATTCCTATTCAAACCAGAATGACTTTCATCCTTGAATTGCATTTTCTTCAAAATATCAATATAAATATTTAATTTTTCAAAGTGAGTCAGCTTATTTAAGTGTAATTCTTCTTTCATTACATCCCCCTTATTAAAATAAAAATAGCATACCAAAATATAATGGGCAGCACTATAAAAATACTGACCAAATTTATAATTCTACTTAGCTTCATATATAAAGTCCTCAACTAAATATGCTAGGTTATAATAAACTAATCTTGCATCATCTGATTTAGTAGTAACACAATCTAAGTCATTCCTTAAATCAATCAACCTGGTTACTAAGTCTTTATGATTCTTAGCCAAAAGATCTTTATTTTTTATTCTCTCAGGCTCATATCTACCACATTCTGTACATTCTTTTAATTTTACACTATCATTTTCACTCATTTTATAATCCCTTTATTAAGTTTGCAAATAAATACATTAATCCCATAAACGATACTAACCCACCCCAAAAACATAACATCTTTGTATAGGTTCTAATTGATTCTTTAAAACTCATACTATAAATCCCTTTCCCCAATTACTTTTAATAAATCCAAGTACCTCTTCAATAGTATCAAAATAAAGAGTTAAATCCCCATAACCATCTGCATCAAAAGTCATCCCAAAGAAATTTAATTCCTCTTCTTCAGTATCTGTAATATTTGAATTTGGAAAACTAATCCAACAAGTTTGATTTTCAACATCCCCTTCTTCTGTATATACTGGATAATCAAAATTCATAGATGGTGCTAGATTTTGACTCCAACAACTATCTTTTAATCCATAATAATCAATCAAGTCAAAAGCTAGACTTATATAAGAATATCTTGGCTCACTTTTAATATCTTTAGAATTTAAACCAACAGAATCCCAATTATGAGTCAACTCGTGAACCCAATAAGCATTTAAATTAGGAAATTCAATCTCCCCATCAATACTAGAAATCAATACTCCATCTTTAAGTGAAATTATTTCTTTTTCCATTTTATACCCTCTCAATTATAATATCATCTTCATCAGTAAAAAAATATGTCTCTTCACAGTAATCACATACTAAACAATCAACACCTTCATCAGGAGGTAGATAAGATGCACTACACTCCCCTTCATACAACTCATTATTACATTTCTTACATTTATATATATCCATTTATACTAACTCCCATTCTTCTGTATCGCAATCATAAAACTTATTATCGTTGCAATAGTGAGATGGTACAAACTCATTACCATCATCATCTAAGTATGTAGATGTCCATTCGTAATCGCATTTTTTACAATTCATTTATATACTCCAAATATATGGTCTATCATAGACCTGGTGCTAAACTCAAAGCTATCTAGCTCTTCCCAACAAAACCAACACAAACCATGAGTTTGGCTACCTGTATCATTATCACAATTTTCCTTACAATCACTACATTTCCACATAATTAATATTCCTTTTGTTTTTCGATATTTAAACTTAACACTTGTAAAGATTCATATACAACATTTATTTTTATTATTTTAGAATCTCGACATAAAAAAAATCATTTCAAAATTATAAAGCAAAATTATAACTCAAAATTATAACGCTAATTTATAACGCTAAATAGCTACTGGAACTGAAATATTTCAAAAATTTTAGTAAATTTTAGTAAAAAATTTGGATACATATTGGTTTTCACTTGAGAATTAATCTCAATTGAACCACCTTAAAATTTAAGGCATCGATGATTTAAGGCACTTTTATTTGAATAGGTGTAAATACCTAAAAATCATAAACCAAGCTTAGAACACTATTTTTGAGCCTTCCATCTTAAGTAAATTAATAAAACGTCCTTAATTATGTATTTTAAAGCTAAATTTTAATATGTTGTAATATTAGTTATGTTATGCCTTAAATCCCTTAATTTAATTTATGGAATGTTACTATCTAAATTTAATTTTGTAAGCTTAAAACGTTCTTTAAATTGATCAGATGAAAAAAAAGCTGTATAATTAAATACAGCCTTTTAATCCCTTTATTTATTCTATGTTTTTAATAAATTAATGAACTATTATTTTTAGCAATGGAAAAGCCTTCAATTACTGCGTTTTGTAATTTTGCTTTACTACCTTTGAATTTCAATCCAATAACACAATTTGAACCTTGGTAATTTTCATTAAGTCGTAAGTCAGTTTTATCACCATCTAACACAGCGTAATTTTTACCATTAATTTTTATAAATTTAGGTAGCTGCTCAAACACAATCGCAACATTTAAACCTTTATTTAACGCCTTGATAGTGTCTTTAAAATTTGGGTTATGGTGTGAGTATGTCAATTGATAATTTTTCGGTGTATTCCTATTAATCAATTTTGTATAATCATAAAAGTCAACATTAGGAAATAATTCAAAAATGTTTTTTCCATCTTTTATAATATCATTTTCTAATTTTATATCTGAATAAGCATTTAATCGAAAACTTGGTTTCATATTCTTTTTTTCACTTTGTTTAATTGCTTTTTCTACTTCATAGCATAAAGTATTTAAAAATGATTTTCTGTCTAAAAAATAAGAAATTGTCTTCTTAATTCTAGATTCAATAACTGAACTATGAATAGATGCAAAGCCATTTGCCCCAACACAAACAGAACTACAATTTGATTTTTTAGCATTGCTTTCATTATCATTTATTTTGTTAGCCATTGGACAAACATTAAATCCACTAATATTACTATGAGCATGATTTAAACTAAATGTGTAGTAATTTTCTTTTAAGTTCTTACTTATTTTAAAGTTATTTTCTGGTTTGCTTAATAAAGTATACATTATTTTATTCCTTATTTTTTAATCTATTAATAGCAATCGTTATGGCTATGATTTTTAAATCATGTTGCGATTCACTGTCAGCTAAATTTTTATAAATTTCATTCTGTAAATTTTCTTTTATTTCTTCTAAAATTTCTAACATTATTTTAATCCCTTTATTTTTAAAACTTGTAATATGTTAACGCTACAAAATAAATATATTAAACTGGTGTAAATATATTCTGTATTGTAGTCAAATATCCAAGTGAACACTTGAATAAATATTAGTAATTGGAATACAGTGATCAAATTTTTCATATTATTTTTTTCCCTTATATATTTTTTGCCATTCAGCAACTATAATAAGTATTCCAGTTATAGGTATTAATAAAGC
>Ga0209634_1001387_pt1 | contig 17648 bp, 11 predicted proteins | sample LinPmetageLP40_FD_184043 | JGI IMG/M metagenome (GOLD analysis project Ga0209634, IMG submission 184043) | Marine viral communities from the Pacific Ocean - LP-40 (SPAdes) (version 2) | ecosystem: Environmental > Aquatic > Marine > Oceanic | place: Pacific Ocean | collected 2010-08-26
TACTAAACGACTATGAGGTGATGGCAAGTAAAGAACAAAAACTGCTTCAAGATATTGCTTTGCTCGAAGAGGAACGATGTAGGGAAATGGAACAAGCCAGTCTACTTGCGAGAGATGAATCGACTCCTTTCTCAAATAACCAAGAGCAAGTAGCAGACACACCACTTGGAGATCAACTTGCGTCAAATAGTGAAACCGGTAGCAATAAAACTGTCAAGAATAGTGATGCACCAATATTGCCATTGGAGGTTGAGCGTACCGAAGCCTTGGCAAATGTGCAAGATGATGGTGAAAAAACCAATTCAAAATTATCTAATGATAGTACATCTGAAGCTGTTCAGACCGAGATGAACGTGGTGGCTCTATCAAATGAAGAGACTATTCAGTCAGCAATCAATATAGTGGACATATCAAGTGGGCAGACTGATGAAGATATACTAACGTTCAGGTCTGAAAAAACTATCAGTATAACACCAGTTAGCTTAGAACCTATCTCTATCTCTCCTTTAGCTTTAGCTCAAATTGATATCGACATCCAGCCACAAATGGTACCGGATATGATGGAAATTATTAAAATGCAGCAAGGAGTGAAGCAGGACTTCCGAGGTATGTGGGCGGGATTGTCTATTGGAGGAGGCAGCTTTGAGTCAAATATTGGAAGAGATGGCAGCAGTGCAAACTCTCTTGCGCTGTCGGATGAGCTTATAAATGGAATAACTGCTGATGGTCAATCAGTTCTGTTTAATGCCAGCGATGTGAACCAAGCAAGTACTGAAACCCCTGCGTTCTCTTATGCAATTAGCGCTGACTTTGGAAAAAAAATCGGCAGGAAAACATTTGTGCAAGGAGGACTGGAGTACAGCAGATATTCTTCTGGTGCCACTTCCAATATTGCAATCAACGATGCTAACAATGAACCCCAGGCATTTCTAAGATATGAGAATAGTGCTGCGCTAGCAAAAGGATCGCTCACAGCCACTGAGTCTTATGACCTGTCCAATAACTTTCAATATGTAGCAATTCCACTTAAAATGGGATATCAAGTGCTCAACAGGAAAATCGGCATTTCCTTATCTTCAGGAGTATCCACCAACTTCTTTCTCAAAAACACTCTCAAAGATAAGTCAGGCACAAGGAATGATGTGGAGGTGACCAATGGAGAAAGCTCGCCTTACAAACCACTGAACTTTAATGGACTACTCGGGGCAGAGATTTCCTACCAATGGAATGAGCATTATCAACTGGCCATCGTTCCTGATTACCGTATTTCTTTAGATGGTGTGACCAAGACGGATGCTTTTATTCAAAGTAAGCCAACTGCTTTCTTCTTAGGGTTTAGGTTTAAGTATATATTGAAGTAGGGTTAGCATAATAGCAAACCAGGCATTGTTCTTAGGGATTGTTATGAAATAAGTCGAAGGAATTGACGAATTTATTTTTTTCTTTATCAAGGCAAAATTTTCAAGCATCCGCCAGCTGGCGGACGGTTTAAAATTTTAACGCTGGGAAAGGGAAAAAGAAAGAGTCAAAACAATGAGTTATTTCATAACAATTCCTTAGTTGTTATCGTATTCAAAGCTTTTCTAGACAATTAAGTAGAATAAAGTACTCGTTGTACATAGCCATAGGTGTTAGATTTAATATCACCAAGAATCCGTATTGCTTCAGTAAACACCACATTTATCAACAATATGGGATTTTCACCAATTGAATGAAATTAAAATACTGTATTATTCTGCTCTGCACTTGTTCTTGATATACTGATCAGTAAGCCGATAGACCTTGTTGTAACCCAATGAAACTCTGCCTGTAGTGAGTTGACAGTCAAAACTCATAAAATCGTTGTCTTTGATTTCATGAAAATCAAAGTTGGGAACCTCAGCCAAACCACAAGAAATAGGCTTTGAAAAGTCTTCTAATCTATTGATGATGATACTATTTACTTCTGAAAGAATGTCCTTAGCGGCATCTTTTGATCCTAGTTTTTTAACCAATAGCTCATCGTTAACAAATTCTATATCACGACCGATTACTTTCCCGGTTCTAATGATTTGAGCAGAATCAAGACTGAATTCATTTCTAAAAAATGTGTGGACATAGGCGACTTTAATAAAGTCAGAATTATCATTAAAATTCATTTCTCGGTAATCACTTGACAAAGTCTCATTTTCTAATAATGAATCTATAGGTCGTTCGGATATATCATACCATATCTCGTGTTTTTGATACTCATACCCTTCTAATGTCTCACCTAGTGGACTCGTCTCAGTCATACATCTTGCATACATCTGAACTTCGGTAGCTAAATAATGAAATCCATTCCTTTCTCTAAAAAAGGGGATCTTATATTCATGATCTAGCTCCCACTTTCCCTGGTACTTGTAACAGGGAAAATTACAATCCTCTGGCAAGTCTTTTAAGTTAATGTATGGATTGATGAAAGAAGTTTCGAAACTCCATTTGAGCATCTCGTACTTATCAGAATCCTTGTTCTGAGTTATCGATTCTTCAGCTAAAGATGTTATCAAATAGTAGCCCAGCAATCCTACAACCAAGCCGACCAATAGATATAGATACTTCATTCTACCAGGTCTTGCAAGCGCATCTGACCCGACCTCTTTGAGTTTTGCTTCCATTTCTATCAATGCTAAAATCCTATCCGCATTCTGATTGGATCGGACATACTCACCTTCTGTGGCCGATTTGTTGATTAGTCTGGAAAATTGAGCATCGCTATAGCCAAGTTCTCTAGCAATCTCTGAGTTGCTGGCTTTTTCGAATCGTTTGTGTTCCGCATCGAACTTACCGTACAGCTTCTTTAGTTTATGTACAAATTCTGTGTAAAGGTCTTTCATATAATCTGGCTTAAGATACACATAGGAAGCAATAAATCAGAATGCACCTTGCACTTATATCGTTGAAATTTGATAAAATTCAATAAACTTCGATATAATTTTTTGAATTAAGGGTATTGCCAAATATTTCAGTTAAAATTATTCGCTGAACAATAGATTCTGTCTTTTACGAACCTATATCAGATCACTTCCGAAACACTAAAAACTCACTTATTAAAAGTAGATTTATGATGAAACCACTAAAACATTCATTTCTCACTTTACTTTACTTATTGTCTTTTGGTTTTGCAAATGGCATGCAATCGATTACGGGTAAAGTCACCGACTCCGAGGGAGAGGCTCTTATCGGAGTAGCTATTCAAATTGAAGGCACTAGTAATGGCACTATCACCAACATATCGGGTAATTACAGTCTTAGCGCCAACGATGGAGATGTTCTTGTCTATAGTTATATTGGATATAAAACTGTAAAAAGAACAGTATCGAATGCTCAATCTCTTTTCAATGTTACTATGGAGGAAGACGCTGCTCAACTTCAGGAAGTGGTAGTTACTGCCCTTGGATTCAAAGAAAATAAAGACGAATTAGGTTATGCATCTTCAACTGTAGGCAATGATGCAATTACGGGAGCAGCCGAAACCAATATGTTGAATTCTCTTTCAGGTAAATCATCTGGAGTGAGAATTACAAGAAATTCAGGTGATCCTGGTGCTGGAGCATTTATTCAAATAAGAGGATTATCTTCCATTACCAGAGATTCTCAACCATTGATTGTTGTTGACGGTATCCCAATAAGTAATGATACAAGAGGAAATGGTGCAGGAAGAACAGCGGTTCAATCAAGACTCAATGACATCAACCCTAACGATATAGAAAGTGTATCCGTACTAAAAGGTGCATCAGCCGCTGTATTATGGGGAACCAAAGCTTTAGGAGGTGTCATATATATCACTACTAAAAGTGGTCAATTTAACAAGAAACTGAGTGTTTCTTTCAAATCTACTTACTCTCTAGACCAAATCAATAGGAAATACCCTACTCAAACCAAATTTGGTCAAGGAGATAATGGAGTCTATAATCAACGTGCCAGAGACTCATGGGGTGATAAGATTGCGGATCGTTCAGGCGCAGCTGATGATTTTGACACCAGTGGTGAATTTTATGTAGATCAGTTAGGAAACGTGTACTACCCCATTCTAAATAAAAACGCGCGAACCGTATATGATGAAAGTAATTTTGATCAAATATTTCAAAATGGTTATTTCTTTGAGAACAACCTGAGTTTGACTGCTGGGGATGAAAATAGTACAATATTCGCCAGTTTGAGTGATATGAACCAAGAAGGCATCATCAAGAACAACTCAGACTACCGTAGGACTACGGCAAGAATAAATACTGAACATACGCTAACAGAAAAAATAAGTCTTAACTCAAGCTTCTCCTATGCGAAAACTGCCTCAAATAGGATTAGAAGGGGTGCTTCATCATCGGGATTGTATTTAGGATTACTAAGAAACCCAGCCGATTTTGATATCACAGGATATCGTGGGCAATATTATGCAAATAGTGCATCTGCTCCAGTTGCAAATAGACAGAGGTCGTACAGAGAACCACTGGGCGCTGATGGAACGGCCACCTATAACAACCCTCTTTGGACCATCAATGAACAAGAAAATTTCGCAAAAGTAGATCGTTTTATTGCCTCAATGAAACTGACCGCTAAACCAGCAGAATGGCTTGAGCTAATCGCCAGAGTGGGATTAGATCAATATTCAGAATTGTCTCAACAATTCTATACTCCAGGTTCGGCAGCTGGAGAGTTTACTGCAGGTAGATTCGGTAAGGAACTTGCCAAGAGTAGTATTTTCAATATGGACTATATAGCAAGAGGAAACTTCAATATCAATGCTAATATTAACGCTACTGTCCTAATGGGTTTTAATTACAATCAAAGACAGCTCACTGTTGATGGTACCGAAATACAGAATTTTATACAGTTCACTGATGTGGCAAGTACAGTCAGAGATATTGATAATGCGCTACCTGAAAATAGAGTTTCTCAAAGTACATTCGGACAAGAACGAACTGCTGGCGTTTATTCTTCTGCCAATATTTCAGCATATGACATGCTTTTTGTCAATGCTGCCGTTAGGGTAGAATCTGCCTCTACTTTTGGTGATTTAGCAGACAACACCTTTTTATTCCCATCAGTATCTGCTGCTTGGCAATTTACTCAACTTAAAGCATTAGAAAATAATATTCTGAGCTTTGGTAAGCTGCGTATGTCATATGGAGAAGTCGGAGTTCAACCAGGTAGATACAACTCATCAAATATCTTTGTCTCGCCATCTTATGGTGATGAATATGGCGGTGATTTGAGTTTAGGTCTTTATGGCAATGGAGGATTCGTGCCGAGTACCAATAGAGGAAGCAATGATCTTAGACCTGAAAGAAAAAAAGAAACTGAAATAGGTACAGACCTACGATTCTTAAATGATAAATTATCAGTAGGTGTTACTTACTTCTCCAACAAAACAGAGGACGTGCTATTGGACTTTCCAATTGCTAATTCTCGGGGGTACAATGAAATTTATGCGAATGCTGCATCCTTAAAAAATACTGGGATTGAATTAGACCTTGGTTATACCATTTTGGATAAAGGTGATTTGAAATGGAACACTAGTGTCAACTATACCACAGTAAGAAATGAAGTGACAGATTTGGTAGGAGCCGAATCCATTAATTTGGGGGGCTTAAATGCTGTTAATTCTCGGGCTGTCGTAGGACAACCAATGGGTGTTCTCTGGGGATCGAGAACATTGCGTGATGAATCAGGTAATATCGTTTTCGATAGTAATGGTTTTCCTGAGCAAGATCAGCTGGAGGGCGTGATTGGCGACCCTAACCCTGACTGGCAAGGAGCTCTTACAAACACACTTTCGTATAAAAACTTTTCTCTATCTATATTATTAGAGACCTATCAAGGGGCAGATATATTTGCTGGCACTAAATCGGTCATGTATGATCTTGGTACCTGGGGAGATTCTGATCTTGAATCTACAGCAGGACAAAACCTTTTGGACTATAATGGGAACGTTATTTTAGCTGGAACTTCATTTAGAGGGAAGGTTCAAAATTTTGGCGCTGGACCAGTTGCCTTAACCGAAAGCTGGTACAATGGTGATGGTGGATTTTTTAGTGGTGGAAATGACGAACTCTATATCGAAGATGGATCTTGGACCAGAATTCGAGAACTAACCCTCTCTTATCGATTCAAACCAGAACTGATCAAGAAAGCTGGACTTACTTCTTTAGAATTGTCTGCCACTGGGAGAAATTTATTCCTATGGACAAAATTTGAAGGAAACGATCCTGACACAAACTTCTCAGGAGTAAGTGCCGCAAGAGGTATCGATTACTTTAACAATCCCGGTACTAAGTCCTATGTATTCACATTAAGTCTTACTTTCTAATTCAATGATTATGAAAAGATTAATATATATATTATCAATAATGACGGTCATGTCTGCTTGTAGCCAACTTGTGGATGGACTCAATGACGATCCTAACAATCCGACAGATGCATCCTATGAATATATCCTAACTGGTGCAGAGGTGGGCAATATTATATTTCAAACGGGAGAAACCGCCAGACGAGCAGGAATATTTAGTGGATATTATACTGGAATTGATAGGCAGCATCTTGGTTTTAGTCAATATACAGTTACTACAAGTGATTTCGATGATCTTTGGGATGATGCCTATGTCAACACTTATAGAAATGCTTTGGAAGCTCAGCGGGCAGCTGAAAGAGAAGGTATTGAAGGCATCACTATCGGCATTACGCAAGTATTACGTGCGATGACGTTAGGTACTACCGCTTCATTATACGGTGATATACCATTCGATGAAGCCGGATCACTTGAAGCTGAAAATCCAGCCTTTGAGTCTCAGCGTACTGTGTATCAGAAAGTACAGTTACTACTTGATGATGCGATCACAAGTCTTACTTTAGGAACAGGCCGACCACCCATCGGATCAGACATCTACTTTGATGGTGATGCAGCGTCTTGGATAGCAGTAGCGAATACGCTAAAAGCGCGATTCTATATACATACTGAAGAATATACACTCGCTTATGCTGCGGCACAAAATGGCATAGGCACCTCTAATAACAGCATGATGGCTCCTCATGGAATGGCTGCTGATGATGCTAATCTTAACTATCAGTTTTTCGCAGTGCAAGTAAGACAGTCGGATTTAATCACCTCTGAATTTATGACGAGTTTGGTGGCTCCTGATGCAGTAACAAATCCAATTTTACCGAACTATAGAGGCAATGCTAAAACTAATGAAACTGCCAGATATAATTATCTCTTCCAAGTCACTGAATTTGGAACACAGCCCAATACCAATGCAGACGGATATGCCCAAATTGATACTTTTTCTCCTATTGTGACCTACCAGGAGAATCTCCTTATACTCGCTGAAGCAGGAGCAAGATCTGTTGATTTCAATACCGGATTGGGTCATTTAAACACTTTTAGAAGCTATATGTCTGGCGGAGGTTATTTATCCAATCCGACATTGACTGATCTTCAGTATGATGCATATGTCAGTACTGATTTTGATAATGGAGGAATAGAGAATCAAGATGGCATAAGTGCTGACAACGCATTGCTCAGAGAAATTCTTGAAGAACGGTATGTGACCTTCTTTGGTCAAATTGAAGGATTCAATGATACGAGGAGGACTTTAAATGAAACTGCGGTGAGAGTTCCTGTTGATCCGAACACTGGTTCTGTATTACCTCAACGCTTTATTTATCCTCAGTCTGAGATTGACCGAAACACGAGTGTGCCAAATCCAATTCCTGATTTTTTCGCTCCGACTGAGGTTAATCAATAGACAATGAAACCGATGAATAGTATAACCAAGAGCTTAAAACATGGCTACATTCTGATAGGCCTATTGTTGTGGTCTTCTTTCACTTTTGGCCAGAACAGTGAGCCCAAAAAGATTCTGTTTGTAGGCAATAGCTTTACTTACTTTTTCAATCTGCCACAAGTCGTGTCGGCTATGGCTGAATCTCAAGGAATAAAATTAATCACTCGGCAATCTACTGTTGGTGGATCTAACCTTGAGCAGCACTGGAAAGAAGAAAAAGGAACGATCACCAGAAAATTGCTCAAAAATCAACAATGGGACTATGTGGTGTTCAATAATCACAGCTTGAGTGCAATAGACAATCCTGAAAGTTTTCATGAGTATGGTAAGAAATTCGCTGAATTGGTTAAGTCATTGGGTGCAAAACCAATATTCATGATGACCTGGGCTTATAAATCAAATCCTCTCATGCAGGATGAGATCACAAAACAGTATGACAAGCTTGCCAAGGATTCTGATTCTGATTTTGTTGCTTGTGGTCCAATGTTTGAGATTGCCAGAAGTACTAGACCTAATCTGGAATTATTTCATGATGACAAGCATCCATCTTCCAATGGAACCTATCTTTTAGCCTTAGGATTCTTTAAATACTTTACGGGATCTGAGACTTCTGAGATTCCAAAGCGATTGACGACAAAGGATATAGATGGTGAGAAGTTGTACCTGATATTTATGGATCAAGAAGATGCTGATTTTCTCCAACAATTGGTTGATGATTTTGAATTCATATCTCCTGTGAATTAATGAAGTCAAAAAATCAATTATCGGCACTTGTCTCTGGTCCATTAGCATTTATCATCATGCTATTGATTGGGCCACCAGAGTCTATGCCTTCAGAAGCATTCTCTGTACTTGCTGTGACACTCTGGGTAGCGATTTGGTGGATAACAGAGGCTATACCTATTGCGGTGACCGCAATGTTGCCGATTATTCTCTTCCCAATTACTGGAGCAGTTGATCTCGCCACTACGACTTCCTCGTTTGGGCACAAGTACATATTCTTATATCTGGGTGGGTTTATACTCGCCATTGCTATCGAAAAATGGGGTTTACACAAGCGTATCGCACTGAGTATCATTCATATTATAGGTTCAAATGTCAACACCATCATTCTTGGTTTTATGTTGGCCACGGCATTTATGTCTATGTGGATTTCTAATACAGCCACATCAGTGATGATGCTCCCAATTGGAATGGCAATTGTCTCTCAGTTCAAAAAGAATGGAGACGATAAGAGTTATAAGATGATTGGTAAGGCATTGATGTTATCAATAGCTTATAGTGCTTCACTCGGAGGTATCGCAACTTTGATAGGCACTCCTCCTAACCTAGTTCTTGCAGGAATCCTAGAAGAAACCTATGGAGTAGAAATCAGCTTTGTTGAATGGATGAAGTTCGGTCTTCCGATTTCAATAGTACTCTTATTTATCTGTTGGAAATACCTGACAACAAAGGCGTACAATTTCAAAGGCATGGTTTTTCCAGGTGGAAAAGCTGAAATATTGCTCATGAAGAATATCTTGGGTAAGATAAGCTATGAAGAAAGGATAGTTTTATGGGTGTTTATTGGCACCGCATTATTGTGGATATGTAGATCTTTAATTCAGAAAATATTACCTGCTATAGACGACACTATCATTGCCATGATATCAGCTACTCTCCTATTTATGTTACCAACGAAAGATAAAAACAAGAGGATCATCAACTGGAAAGAATGCGTGAATATTCCTTGGGGCATCATACTGCTATTTGGTGGTGGTATGGCCTTGGCTAAAGGTTTCACGGAGACAGGACTTGCTGAATGGATTGCACTCCAGCTAACTCAATTGAATGGGCTCACGTTGATTCTGCTCATTTTAATTTTAGTCGCAACAGTTAATTTTCTTACGGAGATCACGTCTAATTTGGCTACGACCGCTATGCTCTTACCTGTCTTAGCACCGATGGCTTTGGCTTTTGATCTACATCCATATATGATTATGGTATCTGTAACCATATCAGCATCATGTGCTTTTATGTTGCCCGTTGCTACACCGCCCAATGCGGTAGTTTTTGGATCAGGATATTTACACATACCAGATATGATCCGTACAGGGGTTTGGATGAATATAATTTCAATCATCATTATTACACTTTTTACCTATTACTTATTACCAGTACTCTGGGGAATAAAGCCTAGTGGATTCCCAGAGGCATTTAATCTTGTTAATAAATAGACATTTCAAATGAACCACATAAATCGATATATCATGAAAAATTCAATTATGTATTCTCCAAGAACGCTGTACTTTTATGTATTGTCGTTGTTACTTATGCTTAACTCATGTACTCAGGAAGATGATAGCCTTGCCATCACTAAAGACCTCAGGGTTTTACAAGTCAACATTGGCAATGATGCTGTTCAAAGTGGTATTGACGAATTGTCAGTACTATCAGAAGTGGAAATTGTATTTTCAAATGGGCTGGATGCCACAACTTTTGAAGGGGCGTTGGTCATAAGTCCCTCTGTGCCATATACGGTTTCTTATGATGAAACAGGGTCGATAGTAACTATAGCTGCTGATACCAGATTAGAATATGAAACCAATTACACGATATCACTTGCAGCTGGAACGTATGGCTCAAATGGTGAAACGTCAATTGAAGATTTCTCTTTCAGTTTGACTACAAAGGCCTTTACTGCACCTAAAATTATGCTAAGTAGCGATGTAGGTTCAATTTTTGAAGGAGAGGTAGTTTCGGTAACAGCTTCATTAGATAATGTGATTTTTGACGCTGTATCATTCGACTTGAGCTTTACTGGTAGCGCAACAAGCGGAGGAGTAGATTATACGGTAAGTACTACTTCGATATCTATTCCGGCAGGAAGTACTGAAGCAACATTTACCATCGAAGCAATAATTGGTGATGAGATCGAGGGCGAAGAGACCATTGTAATAGGACTCGAAAACGTAGTGAATGGGAACAATACGCCACCAGTAGAATTGACTATTTTATTAGGCGATAAAGCACCTGCTTTAGAACTAAAAGGTGTAATGGAGTTGGATAACTATATTGACGGAACGGGCGGACGTGTGAGGGCGGTACATTTAAATGTATTAAAAGACATTGCTGATTTATCCATATTTCATATACAAATAGCATCCAATGGAGCACCCGCTGACCCCACGGACATTGATTTTGTTTTCCCGGCAAGCTCCGCAACAGCTGGTGATCAACTCTTGGTTGTAAGAGACGCGGATGCAACTTTAGCTGCTGCATATTTCAGCAGTGACTACGCTAGTTTTACTGAATTCCAAACGGGAGGAATGACTCACAATGGTGACGATGCGATACTGTTATATGAAAATGGTCAGGCTATTGAATCTTTCGGAGAGCCTGGGGTAGATGGCACAGATCAATATTGGGAATATACCGATTCATGGGCTTATAAATTGGGGGAAGAATGGTACTATGCCGGTGTAGGTTGTGTTGAAAATGCTGTAGGAGAAGCGACTGATGCAACATCTACATGTCGTTATCCAGCGTTTTCACCAGGTCTTGAGTTCAAAGGTATTATGTCACTTCAGCCAACTGCTGGCAGAATAAGAGCTTATCATTTCATTGCCTTACAAGATATTACAGACTTAAGTATATTTGGTCTTGGAATCGCAGCCAATGGTCAAGCTTCATCAGATGGTGTAGAGTTCACTTTCCCAAGCCAGGCGGTAAGTGCTGGAGATCATATCCTACTGGTTCGTGATGATGACATCGATAGGGCGTCTGACTACTTTGAAGGATGCTACAGCAACTTTGATCATGTTTTTGCGGAAGGAAGTTTAACTTCTAATGGTGACGACACGATTGAGCTTTTTAAAAATGGAAGTTTGATAGAAACCTATGGCGAATTAGGCGTTGATGGTACAGGAGCACTATGGGATTATACTGATTCTTGGGCATACAAGGTAAGTGGTTCATGGATCTATGCTGGTGCTGGATGTACATCTGGAGCTGCAACCAATGCCACATCATCTTGTCCCTATACTTTTTGTAATTAATCATTAGCTAATTTTTGACTAGGGTTCTGTTTTCTTTAAAAGAAAACCCATATACTTTTATCAGATGAAGTACATTTTAAAAACCATTTTAATAGTTGGCATACTCTTCACAACTTTATCTTGTTCTGAAGATGAAGGAGTAGCTCCGGCTATAGATATTCTTTCATCTACCATAAATGGATCAAGTATCAATAATTCTAATCAAGAGATTCCAATAGCGACCACAATTGAATTTGTATTTTCTACCGCACTAATCCCAAATTATTTTGAAGCTGCTTTTTCCATTTCGGGTGTATCAGGCAACGTAGATTACGATCTAACCTATTCTAATGCTACGACTAAAGTCACCGCTACCCTACTACTTGACTACAATACCACTTATACCGTTAACTTAGATGCCATTGCTATCGGGGCAAAAGGAGAAAAACTAAATCAATCATTAAGTTTTTCATTCAAAACAGCATTAGACGATGTCATTCGTTCACAAGCTCCATGCACGTCTGAATGCTTAGAAACAGTCTCGCTTTCTATAGAAGGAACTTCTGGAAGTTTTGATTACTATAGCAGCTATCCGATATATGAGGAAAATGCGTCTTGGGAGAATCTCACTACTGCTTTAATTGTAGTACACGGTGTGAATAGAAATGCAGATGATTATTTCTCGTTCATGAGCAGTACCATTACTCAGGAGAACTTAGGCAATGAAATCGTATTGATATCACCTTTCTTTAAGAATTCTTCAGAGGCAACTGGCGATGATTTTTATTGGAGCAGTGTCAATTGGCGAGAAGGTGATCAATCAATCAATTCTGCCAAAATAAGTTCTTATGCAGTTATTGATAGTATAATTGACCGGTTATCTGATAAAGAGCATTTCCCTGTTCTGGATAAAATTATCATTACAGGTCACTCTGCTGGAGCCCTTTTCACACATGCCTATGCCGCTTCTAATATTTCAGAATCTAATCACACGGATATCGGTTTTGAGTATATAGTTGCTAACTCACAATACTTTTACTATCCCGATGGTCAACGGATTGATGAGGCTTCAAACCAACTGTTCACACCGTCAAATTGCGCTAGCTATCAAATTTGGCCTCTTGGATTTAATTCAGCTCCCTCATATCTATCCAGCACTACTCAAGATATGCTTAATACTCAGTTTACGGATAGAAGCGTTGGCTATTTATTGGGGAATGGAAACCAATCCGATCCAACTCTCAATACCTCTTCTTGTCAGAATATATTACAAGGTTCAACAAGGTATCAAAGAGGAGAAAATATGTTTCGATACATGGAGCTAGTTTATCCCTCTTCACATAATCATTATAAGACAATTGTTAATGGTGTTGGACATGATGGATCAGGAATGTACAAATCTTTCGAATTTAAAACACTAATCAAAAGCTTGTTGAAATAGTGTATATCTAAAGCCTCACTTTTTTTATTAAAAGAAGATTTTGAGAAATATTTTGAAGTAGGTTGTCTTAGAAATCAGGGCTAATTTGTGTTCATAGACGCGCGTTTGGAAGTGAACAGCATGCGTTCTTAGACCCTTACCACAATTTTTCCTTTGGCCTTATTGTCTTCCATATATTGATGTGCCTTTGCGACTTCATCAAGACGAAAGACTTTGTCAATGTTGAGCTTAGTATTGCCCTTTTCGACATCATTTATGAACTCTTGAAGCAATTCCTTAGAGAGGTTTTTTGATTCGCCCATATATACAGTCAATCTACCTAAAGATGGAATATCTCCCATAGGACTAAAGCTAGACATCGTCCATTCATTGCCAAGAATACCTGTCATACATACCATGCCTTTGGTAGCGATACATTTTAGAGAATCTTTGAGTGTTCTGGTGCCTATAAGTTCCAATACTTTATGCACTCCATTCGGATAAACTTCTTTGAGCTTTTTGGCAATATTCCCATCATCAATAATGACATAATCAGCACCGTTGTCAATCAAAATTTGCTGCTTGTCTGGATTTCTTGTGGTGGAAATCACTGTAAGTCCTTTGGACTTGGCGAGTTGACAGGCCAACATTCCAATCGATGAAGTGCCGCCACGAATCAGCAGGGATTCTCCTTTTTGTATCTCCAAGGCTTGATTCAAAGAACCTGAAACTGTCTGAAACATTTCTGGAAGTGCCCCTAATGTGTCCCAAGGAAGTTCACTAGCGAATGGAAATACAATTTCCAATGGCACCAATGTATATTCCGCATATCCACCATCAAAAAACCGACCCATACCGCCCATGATGGCAGCCACTTGTTGCCCTTTTTGATAAGTATCGCTGGGGTCATTTTCAATAGTACCTACACATTCGATACCTTGAATTCTTGGAAAATCTACTCCAGGAGATTCTCCCCTTCGCGTGAAAAGTTCTGATCTATTCAAACCAAATGCCTTGATTTTTATCAGCACCCAACCTGATTTTACTTCAGGTATAGGTACTTCTTGAATCTCGATGACTTGTGAATCTCCAGATCTGGTGGTTACGGCAGCTTTCATCTTAATTTTTTGGTGCTGTTTTGTTAAACATGTATCTCGCTATCTTCCATTCGTTTTCTACTGCAAATTTGAGATTTTGTTCTTTCCCATCCGTGTCAACTTTGTACATTTTGAAACAGCCATTGACGACAAATGTGTAGTGTTGGCATACATCACCTTCCTGCAGAATAAACTGTCTGCGCTTTACAGACCGCTCGATAAGTCTTTCATAAATAGCTTTTGTTTCCGTCTCGTTCAAAGGTAGGTAGCTGGAGAAATAATCGATGATGGACTTAATATTCAATAGGAGTTATTTTGGTTTCTTTGAGTTCAATATAACAAGTGTCAAGGACATTTTACGATTTCGACTTCTCCATTCCAACTGATTTTCTGATTCCTGTGTCTTAGTGTTAGAACATACTAACCAAAATATGAAAATGATGGAGCCACTGAATATAAAAAAAAGAGTATCTGACCTGTTTAAGAAAAGCACTTTGTTGTATGTGTTATTTTTCTATGTACTATTGTTACCCAATATTTGAAAAAACTGTCAGCGAGATAAAAAAAAATGTGATGAATAGGATTGAAAAAGGCTTGTGCTAATTGACTCTACTCGAATGTAATTTTATGCAGATGGACTTAACTCAGACACAACCTCTATATAAAATGAACATTTTACAAATAGTTAAAACCAAAGAAAAAGAAAATGAAAAATTACATACACATTTTAATATTACTAATTCTATTTACAAATGCTGAAATAGCAATAGGTCAAGATAGTGAGCAGAGCAAATACAGCATTCAATTTAATTTGGGTATTTCAAGAACCTTACATTACAATCAACCCATAACCTTATTTCAAAGCATTGAAGGCAGCTTTGCAGAAGAGCAAAAGCCTAGAAATTCACCAAATGTAAATTTGAGTATTTATCGAGATTTTAATAGTAAAAATAGTTTGAAAATAGGTTTTGGTTCATCGAGTTACAGGTTTTGGGAAAGAACACAATCGAATGTTGGGAACGGAACAACCTTCGTAACCGTTGAATCGGTTCGCAGACGTAGCTTTTACGGATTATCTTTGGGTTATAGATTTATTTTAAATCCAGAAAGAAAAGTCCGCCTCTTTGTTGAAAATGAATTTATTTACGAAATACCAACACAAAATTATGCACTACTTAAAAGTGGATTAGCAATACAACCAAAAATAGGTGGTATTTTAAATATCAATGATAATTGGAGTATTCTTGCCGAAGGATTCTTTAAATCAGCGTTAACAATATATAGTGACAAAAATTTTGGAAAGGACTATAAGCCTTATGCTTATGGTGTACAATTAGGAGTTAATTTAAGAATATAAAAGGAGTTTTGAGAATTGGGTAGCAGACAAAAATGTTGGGAACAAAGCATAAAAATAATAGCCGAAATAGTAGTGAATATGAGCATTGTAGCCCGTATAAAACTTAGTAGTAAACTGAAAATTTCTACTTCCGTAATCGGTCACTATTCTTATACTAACCGTTACCCAATATTTGAAACTATGAAAAAAGCAACTGCAATTCTAATTTTTTGTATAACGTCTAATTTATATGCTCAACAAGAGTCCAACTGGAAGTTAGGTCTAGAAATTTCTGAGGATAATCTATCAGGCGAAAATTATGTTATTACTAGTGGATTCATTAGTGGATATACGATAGCATATACTGAACGCAATTATAGTATTGGAATATTGTCTGGATTCAATCTGAATGAGCTGGTAACCCTAAGTTCAGGTCTATTCTTCTCAAACAAAAACGTTAGTGGAGCAATCATCTGTAATACTTGTGATGTAATCCCTGAATTGATTAAGCAACAGTATTTGAGTGTCCCAGTTTCAGTTAGTTACGGAGTTCTTAAATCAAGATTGAGACCACATTTGAAACTTGGATTTATAAATAATATTAGCTTGATAAATGAATTAGACAATGAATACTTTAGTAGCAATGAATACTTTTTAGAAGGGTTCGCTGGACTGTCGCTCTCCTATATATTGGGTAAAAATTGGGAAGCTGAAATAGGCTACAATTACCGAACGGCATTAACTCCTATGTATAAGGAAACTTCAATTGGTGAATATACCCGTAACAGACTCATTACCAATAGCTTGTCAATAGGAGTAAAATACGTCCTTAAATAACATTGGGTAACAACTGTATAAAAATAATAGCGGTTTTGTTAAACATATATCTCGCTATCTTCCATTCGTTTCTACTGCAAATTTGAGATTTTGTTCTTTCCCATCCGTATCAACTTTATGCATTTTGAAACAGCCATTGACTACCAATCAGGGAAACCGCTTTTACTTTTCAAAGACAATATTAGTCGTGCCACCACTTACTTTTAGATGTGATTGTCACTGCAACTACCCAACCTCTTGCAAACATAGTGGTGGCACGACTCGGTTCGTGAAGAACCCCTTGGTTTTAATTCGCAATTTTTACTTATTAGTGAATGCTGTTGAGCTATTATCTTTAAAAGCGATTTCCCTGGACTACCAATGTGTAGTGTTGGCATACATCACCTTCTTGCAGCATAAACTGTCTGCGCTTGATAGACCGTTCGATAAGCCTTTCGTGAATGGCTTTAGTTTCTGTCTCATCCAAAGGTAGGTAGCTGGAGGAATGGTCGATGATGGGTTTAATATTCAATAGGGATACTTTGGTTTTTTTGAGTACAATATACTAAGTGGCGAAGTTATTTTAAGATTGTTCTATCCTCATTCCAACTGATTTTTCGATTCCTGTGTCTTAGAGACAAGACATAACAACCAAAGATATGAAAATGACTGAACCATTGAATATTAAAAAAAGAGTAGCTGACTTCTTTAAGAAAAGTACTTTGTTGTACGTGCTATTTTTCTATGTGCTGTTGATACTTACTAGTTTGCTTCTCGGCAGCTGCACCGATGTCTGCGAAACCGAGAATAGCTATACCTACTATGAACCTATATACACTTCACTGGAAGATCTCAGAGCATCCGTAAAGCAAGAGGCTCCGCGAGATTTAGAGCAGTTGGGAAAGCTCTATCTGAAGAGTGGTTATTTATACCTGAACGAACCAGGCTTGGGGCTTCATGTGATTGACAACAGAGACCCAAAGAACCCTATTCAAGTTTCGTTTATCAATATCCCCGGCAACCGTGGACTTTCTGCTAAGGGCAATTACCTATATGTCGATAGTTATGTTGACTTGGTGGTGCTGGACATTGCAGATCCCGAGAACATCACGGAGACTAATCGCCTGAAGAATATATTCAATGATTACAATAACTATGGGT
>Ga0209634_1001388_pt1 | contig 17636 bp, 31 predicted proteins | sample LinPmetageLP40_FD_184043 | JGI IMG/M metagenome (GOLD analysis project Ga0209634, IMG submission 184043) | Marine viral communities from the Pacific Ocean - LP-40 (SPAdes) (version 2) | ecosystem: Environmental > Aquatic > Marine > Oceanic | place: Pacific Ocean | collected 2010-08-26
ATGATTCATGCTAAGCAATTCCTCAAGAAGGAACTGTCGACGCATATGGATACGTGGAAAGGTATTAAGTTCGAAACTGAAGATGGGACTGGGTTCAATTTAGACTCGCCATGGGAAGTTGAGGCGTATAGTTCTGAGAATGAATTGTACGAAAATTATATAAATGATGGAGGCCATTATGGCAGAAGAAAATAAATTTGCACACGTCGACAAGGCAGTGTTTACATTAGCGTCAGCACTTGATGCTCAACTCAGAGTTCTTACAATGAACACTAGCTTCGAAGATCTGGAAGCAGACTATTTGAAGAATTGGCTAAATAGAGAGAAGGATCCAGTATTAGGTACTGTGATCGCACAACTATTAGGGCTCAGAGAATTAGCTGGAGACCCTGAGGGAGAAGCAAACGATGGCGGAGAATAGACCTGCTAAAGCTGGCGATAGAATGCCAGACTATAGGTACTTGAATCGTGCATCTGGTGAGTTCGTAACAGAAGTATTGAGGGAGAAAGCTAACAAAGGACGAATCGTTCTATTTGGTTTACCAGGAGCGTTTACTCCTACTTGCTCTACTCAACAACTTCCAAAATACGAAGAGCTGTATGACGAGTTTATAGACCTGGGGATCGAAGATGTATATTGTACATCAGTGAACGATCCATTTGTTATGAATGCTTGGTTTGAAAGCCTTGGCATTAAAAAAGTGAAAAGTATTCCAGATGGCAACGCTGACTTAGCTCAGGGCTTAGGAATGTTCGTATCGAAAAGGAATCTGAACTTCGGTTCTCGTTCTTGGAGATATGCTCTGGTCGTGGATACTGACAAGAGAATCATTGAACAAGCATTTGTAGAGCCTGGCTTTACTAATGACATTGAATCAGATCCTTTTGAAGTGTCTAACGCGGAGACCGTTTTGGAATGGCTGAAAAGCAATACATAAGCTGGAATCGTTACGATCAATTAGTTGATCAGATTGCGCGACAACTTATTCACAACTGTGATTGTATAGTGGGGTTATCTCGTGGAGGGATAATTCCTGCTATATCAATATCACACAAATTAAACATACCCATGGAGACAATTAATCTGTCTTTACGGGACGGAAAGGTATCTGGGTCCGCAGAATTATTCAAAGCTCAACTAGATAACCTTGATAAATATAATAACATAGCAGTAATAGACGATATTTGCGACAGCGGGAAAACGCTTCACGTTCTTGATATACATTTACAAGAACACGGCCATTCCAACATACAGTGGTGTTCACTTACTAGCAAAGTCACTGCAATGTTTACGCCAACAATTGTTGGGGAAGAAATAAGAGAAATAGACAATCACAAATGGGTTGTTTTTCCGTGGGAGGAATAAATGGTAGACTATATCAAAAAACTTATGAAAGAAAGAACGTCACTTGATGGTGTTGCATTAATTGCAATCTGTGGCTCATTCATTCTATTTGGTGGGCTGGCAAAGTTAGCGGCATGGGTCGGACTCGGCTATGGAATTTTCACTTTAATTAAGTCGGAGAGTTAGGATATGTGGAACCCCGTAAAAATTTATAACTTGTCTAAAAAGATAATGGCTAGAGGCCGTGACGATCATCACTACGATGCTGATGATTCACAAGCCAATGATTTGATTGAACTTTATGGGGAGATGGTCTTTCCGGCTATCTTCATTACAGGTCAGATCCTACGTAGAACAGAGGGTGGTAAGAATATCCTGTACGGTCTCGAAGATAAGTCGGAAGATCATCAATTGAATGTTTACATCCCAAAGATTACGGATGGAAAATATTTAGATTCATTAGCACCTAATACAGTCGGTGCTCATTACAAACATTTGATCAATCAATGGTCATTTGAAGAACTGTATAACGATAGATTTCAAAGTATGCCTAAAGGGACGTTTATAGAAAAGCGTAGAGCTAATTTTTCTCGCCATATGTTTCTAGCACATGACTTCTGGCATTGTATTTTCAGATATGATACATCACCACTAGGTGAAGCATGTATCCAAGCACTCACTCATCAGTTCTCTCTGAACACTGGACCATGGTATATGTCATACCTGATGGCATTCAGAGAAAAGAGAGAGACTGGTACATGGGAAGCGTTTAAAGTTATTAGAGAAGCTCATAGACTTGGTAAGCAAGCTAAGAGAGCCTTCTATACTCAAAACTATGACAACTTGTTGGAGATGGATATAGAGCAAGTACGTAAAGAGTATAACATTGGAGCTCCAGTTGAGTTTTATAAGTATGCTGAAAAGTATCCTTCTAACTTTAGATTCGATAGCATCCATCCTGAGTACAACGATACAAAAATTTCATATACAGAGGCTACAATATAATGCCTAAGTGGAACTTTCCTATATTAAACAATATCAAAAACTTTTATAAGAAGCATGGACTATTGAAGACCATTCCTTATGTTGTTTGTTTTGCTATAGGTTTAAAAGTAGTTGGTGGTAATTTAATAATCTTGATTATGCAAGCGTTTGGAAGTGATGTAATATTCCCAGGACCATTCACAAGGAGCATATTAGCTCTATTCGGAGTATAGATGGCTTATTCAGATCAAGTAGTAAAAAGATTCGAAGCTGTACTTGCTAACCCTAAGAAACATTCAGTTGGTTCGCTAGACAGAAAAGATCCAAAAGTTGCAACTGGTCTTGCAGGCGCTCCTGCTTGCGGTGATGTAATGCAACTACAATTACTACTCGATGATGATGAGAAGATTATAGATGTCAAGTTCAAAACATACGGTTGCGGATCTGCTATTGCGTCCTCATCGTTGTTCGTTGATATGATGATGGGTCTTACTATAGAAGAAGCAAAACTAATTAAAGATAAAGACATTGCAGAGGTGTTAGACTTGCCTCCAATCAAATTACATTGTAGCGTGTTAGCAGAAGATGCTATCAGACAAGCTATGGTAGACTACGAAACAAAGAACGACAAGGACTACAGTCATCCTATACTAGACACAACAAAGTCTATGGTGGGTCACAACAATCCACCCAATGATTGATCTAACTGACAGAGCAATAACACACATCATGAATAACCTTCGTAGCGAGGGTGAGTATGTTCGTGTAGGATTAAAGCCAGCTGGGTGTACAGGATTCGAATACATTATTGATTGGGACAATGATGTTACAGAGGACGATATGATTATTGACTTTGGAAAGTTTGGCGTCATTATAGACATAAACTCTCAACCAATGATAGACGGATCGACAATAGATGTTATACAAGATGGTATAAATACTAATGTTAAGATAATTAACCCAAAAGAAATCAACTCGTGCGGTTGTGGAGCAAGCGTACAATTTTAAGGAAACTATATTATGGCCACGTGGACAATTTATTCAAAGAACAACTGCCCTTATTGCGATAAAGCAAAATTTGAGCTTAGAGCAGAAGACGTAGAAGTCAAGAACATTAACGACGATCCAGCATACTTTACTGAACTGATGGAAAGAAATCCAGCAGCTAGAACAATGCCTCAGATATACAAAGGCGATCAACTAGTCGGTGGATATGATCAATTGAAGACCTTATTAGAAGTCAGTACCGGTAGCCTGTAATGGAATGCTGGCATTGCAACACCAAGTTAATATGGGGTGGCGACAATGATTATGACGGACCTGAATTTGAAATGGTAACTAATTTAACATGCCCTGCTTGTCAGGCTTACGTGGAAGTATATCTTCCTGGAGAAGAAAGTGAAACTTAATATTACTGGCACTGATAATGGTGTCGTGAAGAACGAAACAGACAAAGATGCTATGGGCGGTACTGAACTAATGAAGTACGCTCTGTATGATAAGGTAGATAAGATGTATACTAATAAGTTTAACATCATACCTTCAAGGGTACGCGACCTTTCAAAAGAAAAGCCAAACATTTTATGGCTACATGACCTTCCTCAAGATCCAGAATCGCAACATCTAAAAGATGGCGGCTGGAAGAAGTTTGAGAAGCTCGTGTATGTGTCACACTGGCAGAAGCAGCAATATGAAAACTTCTTAGGGGTCCCACCTAGTGCTGGAATGGTATTACAGAATGCTATTGATCCTGTAGGAGAACATACAAAGCCAGATCCTAAAGAGTGTGTTAACATTATCTATCACACAACACCGCATAGAGGATTAGAACTATTAGTACCTATCCTTAAACATATTAAAACAGCTCTACCTGATGTTAAATGGCATCTTGATGTATACTCAGACTTTGAGATATATGGAAAGAAGTGGGCTAGTAGAAATGAACCGTATCAGAAATGCTTTGATGGTATTAAAGCAGATCCAGACATGACTTATCATGGTCATGTATCAAATGAAGAAGTTAAAGAAGCTCTGAAGAAGGCTCACATATATGCATATCCCAGCATATGGCCTGAGACATCGTGTATCTCTCTTATTGAAGCAATGAGTGCTGGTTGTATTTGCGTACATCCTTCTCTAGCTGCATTACCAGAGACCTCAGCTAATTGGACGTTCCAGTATGACTTTACAGAAGACGTACAGGAACATGCTAGCAGGCATGCTATGACTTTGATGGACGCTATGAGAGTAGCGGGCGACGAAAATATGCAGGCGCGTCTTGATATGCAGAAGTCATATACAGACGGATTCTACTCGTGGGATGTAAGGCAACAACAATGGACAGTATTCCTCAACAACCTACTGCAGCAGTAAAAATGGAAGGCTATTATCAACAAATGATAGCCGAACAAACAAAACAGATCTATTCGCTGTACAAAAGGGTTGAACAGTTATCGAAAGAGAAGGGTGAGTTAAGAAGAGAGGTCGAACGACTCTCTAAGTTTGATAAATTCGAGTAAGTACTCGTTTCTTTCTTTTGCGTTCTTAACGAACACTTGAGGTTCAGGCTCGTCGTCCACTCCAATTATGGTAACAAGCTGAGGAACTTTAATATTAGTTCTTTCTTCATACATAAATGCATAAGCACTTTCCTGTATAAAATAATTCTGGATCCATTTCTCAGGCTTCTTTTTCTTAGAAGTTTTGAAGTCAATTATACTTAACTTACCTTTGTATTCAGCAATCAAGTCCACCTGACCTGCAACTCTTAGGAAGTTTGAGTATAAGAATCCTTCTACTGAGTGAATATTATCAACATGAGCATCTAGCTCACTTTTAATTGACTTGAACATCTCGACATTAGCTGGTTGTGCTTTAGAATCCATGTCTAGGTTTAAACAATAGTCTTCACATAACTTGTGAACTGATGTACCCCTATTAGAGGCTTGTGTAGATATTCTATTCGCTTCTGCATTACCTACCCGGGCACGCCACTCGGCAATTCCCTTCTTGCTCATCTGACTCGTTATAGTCGTGACTGAGGGATAATGGAGCCCATCAGGGGTCTCATATAGTCTTTTGCCGTCAACACTGCGTCTAGGCAGTTTCTGAAGGTCTGAGAGCTGTAGATTAAACATATGTGCGGTCCTTTTGTATAAGATATTGCTTTACCAGGCCTGATCGTACGATATCCTCGAAATCAAACTCAATTGCAGTAAACATATCCATGTTTTCAATAATATTCATAAACTTTGGTAGACCTTCTTGCTCATCCTTAAACTTTAGGTCTGATTGATACATGTCACCACAAAGAATCATTTTAGTCTTACTACCTAATCGAGTAATCACCGAATCTAATTCATGGAACGTCAAGTTATTAATCTCATCTACAACCACGATAGCATTGTCAATAGTAGTGCCACGGATGAAGGATGTAGGAACAAACTCGACCATAAATTTATTTTTAAGAATGTCATAAGCATCTCCTCGTCCGAACAATGTTTTAGTAATAGCGCTGTAAGGTTGTTCATATACTTTAAGTTTCTCCTCAATTGATCCTGGTAGGAATCCAATGTCTCTAGTAGGCACTGCTGATCTTACAATAACAACTTTTTTATATTCGTTGTTAAGTACTGACTGTATTGCCATGTGTAAAGCAATAAATGTTTTACCCGTACCAGCACATCCATGTAAAAGAAGACTCTGACCTTTACTCCATTGGTAATAAGCCTCGCTCTGAGTTTGTGTCATAGGCTCTATGTTCTTCATTTCGAACTTGCCTATATTAATCTCATTGTTTTCATCCAACACACCCTGGTGCCTTAGAGAGCGTTGTTGCTTCTTAGTTAATCTTTTTTGACTCAACTCTGTCCACCCATCATTCCGACTACGCCAGCCTTCTCTTTCCATTTCTTTACAGCAGCAGATGTTTTAACTGCCTTAGCAGATCTACCTGTACCTGATATTGATTGACCAAATGGAGTGTCAGGATTCTCGGATGCAATCTTTTTCATAAGATCGTTGAACCCGTCATCATTCTTAACTCCGCCAACCCCTGATACTATCATAGGCGGCTTGATCATAATTTGTTTGATCTGGGGATTATCTTTCAGGAATGCATCTCGCTCTGCGAACTTAAACATTTCCTCAAAGACCTCACCAGTATCTAAATCGATGAAATCGTAGAGGGGCATTTATATGTTCGCTTCGTCAATCAGAAAGTTTGGGAATGCTTCTTTTACAACAGCACGGGATAGACCTTTGATCTTTCCTGATTTGCATTGAAGTAGAAGTTCAGCGTCGTCAGGATCCAGTTCTTCTAAAGTGTTAACAAAGATCTGCTCTCTTCGTAGAGGTTTAAGATTCTTATTGCCACCTTCCAAGAACAAGTACATACGTCTCATCTCTGAGTACAAATGTCCCTGTGCGTCGAATGATTTATCTAATGGTTGATATGGAGGATTACCTTCTGGTAGCGCCCATGTTAGTCTTTTGTCGTATGCTAATTCTAGCACACCTCGTAATGTCATGCTATCATTAGCTTGAAGAACTTTAATCTTCTTTGGGTTAGTCTTCTCTGAGACTACCTCTTTAATGATTTCACCTATTCCTTTTTTCATATTAAAACTCACCTATATTTTCCATTAAGTTCTTTAATTGATTCTTAATGAAGTAGTTAAAAAGTTTGCCTCTTGCAGGAGGCTCTTGATCAAATTGTTTAAGTACTCTAGTTCTTATTGAGCCAGGAGTAAGCGACAAGTCAACCAAGGTTCTGTTCCTGATAAAATTAGGGACCCATTCTTCTGCAAATGATTTCTCAACATCGTCGAAGTCTTTGTCTCCAATAATACCACTGATAGTATTTATAGTCGTTTGTCTAAGAGGCTTTTGTCTCTTACCAATAACAAACGTATCTCCAGGTGAGAGAATGTTTGGAATACCATCACCTCTATCACCTTTCAATATATGCTCAAGCAAATACTTATGAGGGTCATTATGTTTCAAATGTCTCTTCCTAACCGGATCGTATTGATGAACATTAGTATACTTTTGAAGCTGTGCAAAGTCCTTGTCGCCAGATAGAATTAATATCTTCTCTTGACCGTCACCCAACAGTGCTCCATGTTCATGACAAATAACACCTATGATATCATCAGCCTCAGCTGCATCAACTCTTAGGTGTTTGTATGGGAAGTGTTCTTTCAACTCATCCCTAACTTTATTAAGAGAGTTAAACAGGTCGTGCCAGTTTAATTCTGAGTCCTGTCTTGCTTTCTTTCTATGAGCCTTGTAGTAAGGAAAGTAATCCTTCCTCCAAATATTTGTACTATCACAGCAGATTACAAGCTCACCATAATCAGCATTGAACTTTTTACGATACCCACGTATCGCATTTAAGATCATATGCCTTAGTAAGTTTTCATCTACATCTATATTTGTATGATTGCCAATCTGCGCCATGAGATTGGATATCATTACTTGATTTAGGTCTACAAGTATCATAAGTTATTACCATATTAAAGATACATTATACTACATAATGCATTTCAAGTCAACTACCCTAGTGGATCATTGTCCATTGTTTCCCTTAAAGAAACCCAGATATCCCTAAACTTCTCGCCATCAGGCTGCTGGATTATTTCTTCTGTTAGAACGTGAAGGGGATGAGTGATGCCACATGCTTTTAACATTGTGGCTTTAATTGATTCGCATACCATTAGCATGTCTTGTTCAATGTCAGGCGATTCGCCTATGTTGATTCCTCGTGCAGCAATCTCATCAAACAATTGATAGGACAACTCAATAGAGGTATCCATTATCATTCTTGCTTGATACGTTTTGACTTTAAGTAATCGTTCCTCTTCTGATTCTGGAACAATCTTTCTGTCTCCCATGCGGTTGGGAAATTGGACCACATTGTTTTGCGTCATGTAGTTATTTAGTAAGTTTTGACTCACGTGCTTTCTTCATCCTTTCGACAAATGCTTGTTTTTGTAACAAGCCCATTGGCTTCCTTTTCTTGTTAGTTGTAGTCTTTTTACTTTTAGTATTTCCTGCAACTATGAGGTATCCTTTCTCATTATATTCTTGACGTGGCATGCCATATGATTCACGTTCATCATTTTCCATTTCTGGTGTCCACTCAGCATAACAGTCTCTATAAAAGACGCCGAAAGTTCTTTTAGGTTTACCGTTCGGATAGTAAGCCATTGCAATACATTCATTCTTCACTTTCTTCTCCATGTTGCCACCAGCAAACAAACTTGAGTATCCGCCAGTCCTTAAATATGACTCTAGCTGAGCTACATATGAATTCCACTCTTCATATTTTGCGCGCAACTTAGAATCGATTCTATATGCTTGCATTGCTGCAGCCTTATGACCTTTAGCTTCTTTGATCCACCCTCTAACCTTTTGGAATGAGAACTCATGATCTTCTGGCAAGTTAACAACATACTGACAGAAGTCCTTATAAGCAGGAGGATTCTTTTTTAGTCTTTCCTCTCTTGCTTTTGCAAGCCTATCTATTTTATCTTGTTTTGTATTGCTCATAATGTATCTACCACCTTCATTTGTCGGATGGTTTTGTTTTCATACCCATCCATGTTCATTTGATAGTTGTCGTCTTCATGATCTATAGTACGAGTCACACTAGGACAAAAGACTTGCGTTACTGGAGCATTCTGTAAACCACCACTTCTGTAATGGCCTTTAGTATACCTTTTATACTCATCAACGTCCTTTGCTGTGACAACCATATTATTGCATTCGTTATCAGGCCACAACCACGTAGCAGGATTAATGTTTCCATTTTGGATCCTTGGGTTCATTATATAGTAACCCTTGGCAGAAGTCAACAGCTCGGCCATTGGCCCTGCACTCACTAATCTTGACATTTGCCATTTAGTTCCGTCAAAGGATGGTGTAATATTGTGATCGAAATTGTGCCAGTTAAATTGAGCCATACCAACAGACATTGTGTAGCACTCCATTGCAATGCCGCAGTTGAACATTGTAATGAGGTCAGCATATTCCATCATAGTGTTGAACTTATCTTCATGTCCCTCTCTTAGGTATGCATCGTGTTCCATAATAAGGTGGCGTTGTGAATTCTCAGCAATAGCTTTCCACTCTCTAAAGTGAGATGCAAAGCATGCTTGTTCAGAAGGTGATATTCTCTTGTCTTTTCCTTTCCATTTGTCTGAATCGTTCAGTCCAAATTGCAATTCAAAGTCTTGGTGTAGGAAGGTATCGGGTGTAACACATTGAACACGTTCAATCTCAAGATCGGTGTTTTTGAACGAGTTGATTGCCAACTCTGTGTATTTCATGCTTACTTCATTGTTGAAATCGCATATCATTCGTGCTTTCATCATTTATTTTAACCAAACTGTTGACTTTTCTTTATAATCTCTGTAAGATCCATCTTTGTGATGGGGACAGGGAGAAAGGCGCCTGTTGACTTTAAACCAAAGTATAAGTATAATGGTCTTATATTATTTATAAAGGATAAAAAAATGGAAATCATGACACCCGCGAAAAAAGGAATGCTAAGCAGAAGCAACACCTCTGTTGATAAGCTAGTAGAGGGCCTCAAAAGATTAGATGCTACACAGTTCTCTGAGTTCTGCCAAAAGGCGTGCGAAGATAATTTAGCGTCAAGACTCATTGAGCTATTATCCATTGAACGTATGGATAAAGACAACGCTGATTATGAATTAGCTTCAAAAGTATCTGGTTCACTTGATGAGTTTAGTGTTAAATGATTGACTTTCTTGTTAGTTGTATCTGGAATGCGTTCAAGGCAATCATTGGAATGTTCATTGTTCTATTTGCCTGCTACGGTTTCCTAACCTGGATTGTCTTTAATAGTATACAAACGTAATGGCATATATTGTCGGTCAAGGATGTATCGGATGCAAACACACTACTTGTGTTGAGGTGTGTCCGGTAGATGCGTTTAGAGAAGGTGATAATTTTTTAGTTATTGATCCAGAAGAATGTATTGATTGTGACCTATGCGTTGATGAGTGTCCAGAAGATGCTATCTTTGCTGAGGACGATGTTCCAGCTGATCAGATACAATTTATAGCAATCAATGCTAGGCTAGCTGAGATCTGGCCAGAAATAGATGCACCAAAACAACCGTTGTTAGACGGATCCACAGAAATAGTGGAATAACAACTCCTGTATTTCCTAAATTAATTTAAAATAACTGTTGACCTCAAATCGAATAGTTAGTATAATAGTCGTATAATTTAAACAAACGGAGAAATAAATTATGGCACATATGGTAGAAACAATGGCTTACGCAGGGGAACTTCCTTGGCACGGTCTAGGTACGAAAGTATCAGAAAACATTTCAGTCGACGACATGATGAAAGAAGCAGGTCTTGATTGGGAAGTACAAAAGGTTCCAGCTTACGCTGACCTTAATGGCACGAAGATTCACAGTGGGCATGATATGCTTATTAGAACTTCAGATAACACTGCACTCGATATGGTATCAGGTAACTGGAACCCAGTACAGAATGCAGAAGCGTTTGACTTCTTTAGAGAGTTCGTAGACGCTGGCGACATGGAAATGCATACTGCAGGTTCTTTACAGGACGGCAAACGTGTATGGTGTTTAGCGAAAGTTAAAGACGACTTCACAATAGGTGGAAAAGATTTAGTAGAGTCATATATGCTACTAACCAATCCTCATATGTATGGTAGAGCGGTCGATATTCGATTCACTCCTATCAGAGTTGTTTGTAATAACACGCTAACTCTTTCTTTAGGACAGAAAGGTGACTATCAAGTCTCCATGTCTCATAAGAAAGCATTTGATGCTAGTGAAGCTAAAGAGCTTCTTGGTGTTGCTAAGGACAAGATGTCTCAGTATGAAGAGATGGCTAAATTCATGAACGTCAAGCGTTGGAATGATCAGACCCTCAAAGCATACTTTGCAACTGTGTTCCCTAACACGAACCCTAACGCGAAGATGAAAACCTTCCCGATTGCAGAGTTCGATAAGTATGCTTCTAAGAATGCTAAAAGAGCATTAGAAGTTATGCCTCTTCAGCCAGGTGCTGAGTTAGGAGCTGGATCTTGGTGGCAGGCATACAATGCAGTTACTTACTTAACTGATCATGAGCTAGGTAGAAATGCAGACTCACGTCTTGCTTCAGCTTGGTATGGTCTTAACAAAGTTAAGAAAGTCAAGGCTTTGGAAACAGCTATTGAGTACGCAGAAGCGGCTTAAATAGTTCTTAAAATGAATAAAGGGTCCTACAAGGCCCTTTTTTCGTTGACTTATTAATATTATTGAGGTATAATCGGTACATGACCGCATCTAAGAAAAAACCATTCTTCGATAAGAAAGTAATCCTTTCCAAGGAACAGCGTCATCAACTCCTCGATACTTACTACAATTTGGAAGGCCACTATGCGCACCAAGACTACAATCTATTCGATGTTACAAAGAAGTTCTTTGAAAAGGACTCTATCCAAAGTCATAGCGGGATTAAAGCGTTGGAAGACTTCGCTACTAGCCATCCTGGTGTTGGCACAAGTTATGCTCATTACTTTCTTCATTATGGATCTAGTGCCTTTACTAAGGCTCATAGCGACGATGACGATTCAATAGGTCTCACAATTGTTACGCTATTAGAGACAACAGACAATCTAGTTGGTGGTGATACGTTAGTACATCTACCTTATACAAAAGAAGAAGAAAACGGATATGTTAAGAGACAATCTAACAATCCTACTAAAGCTCCTATCGGCGAACGAATCATTCCTAGAATTATTCCAATGGTAGAAGGCGAAAGCGTAATATATGACAGAGCATTAATGCATTCTGTTACACAGGTCGAGTCTGGTCACAGAGTTGTATTGGTTAGTTGGTTCAAGACTGATGTTTGAAGAAGGTGTTAAAAATGGTTTTGAGTTCATACCGAACTTCATGTCAATAGATCATACAGCATTAGATGTTTGTGAACAATACCAGTATGCAAAGGATTATAAATATCTGTCAAAGGATGATAGTGCCAACTATAATAATAGATGGCTACAGTTTAAAGGAGATCACATAGGCAAGACAGCTGATGTGGTTAACAAAGTTAAGCAAAGGATTAAAGCTACAGAAGCTCATATCTATGCTAGCTGGATAAAGAACGGGCATCAATATGGTAGACATAATGATGCAATGTCAGTACTCATTGTGCAGATATGGAATGAGATTTCATACTGTGTAGAGAGCGAGATAGGCGAGAAGAAGCATACAGCATATGTTTTGAAGCCTGGTGATGCAATCTATATACATAGAGGAACATGGCACACACCAGTCATTACTGGTGAAAGAATGACACTATCTTTTGGATGGGGTCGTTGACTTATTGAATAGAATGAAGTATAATAGCTTCATTAGATCGGTGGTTGAGGATTATATTCTGGTACCTCCCACCAGCGGCAAGACATTCGTGAGCGGGGGAATGTCGGATAAACAGCGAGGGTCATAACGAGGGGCTGGTTTATCACCTTAATTTTTAAACGTGAGTAATTATGAAACCATTGAGAGACAATCTGTTAGTAGCAGAAATCAAAGAAGAGAAAGAGAACAAATCAGAAGGTGGTATTATATTAACTGCCGAAATCAAAGATCAATCTGCAACCAAGGCTGGGCTAGTAATAGCTGTCGGACCTGATGTTGTAAATGTCAAGCAAGGTGATCAAGTGTACCTAAGATGGTCTGAAGGAATCAAGGTAATAGTAGACAAGCTAGAAGCAGCATTAGTACCTGAGGACGCAGTAAAGGCTATTCGTTAATGGCCACACTCAACCCTAAAACTAAATTTAGACTAGATGATCCCTTCAAGGATTACTATGCCGTTCCTGCTCCTGATGGTCCTTTGATTATTGACTGGAAAGGTAAGATTGGTTATGGTGATGTTATCTCTCCTATATGTTATGCTATGAACATGGCAGAGAAGAATCAGATTGACGTAGTACTCAACTTCCATTGGAAGTCTAAAGGTCCAACCAGGTATAAGCCAGAAGACAAAGAAACAATTCAGGACTTTGCAAACTATATTGCAGACAATACTATCCCCGTTGAAATGTTTGACTTTCAGATGAACCATGTATATGATTCTCAGTTAGGATTCAACCATGACAATTATGACACGGGCGACAACAGTGAGTACATGGGACTTCACAACTTGAGGTTCTCGCGCTTTGGACTGAGTGATCATAACGACATTAGTCCTCGGGCTGATTATAGAAAGAACTGTACAGTAGTACCAACTATCAAACACAAAGAGACATTACAAGAGTATGGCAAAGAGTGGAAAGATCCATTAGGTTATTCACCATCAGGAAATAAAATAGCTAACGCATGGCCCAAGGCCATACAGATGATTCGTAAAAGAGGTTGGCAAGTGCTAACAGTTCACTACGAGGATCCAATTGACCAATGCGTTAAAAGAATGTTACAGAGCAAGGTAGTGATAGGCTACCATGGCGCACATATGTGGTTAGCAAGATGGTTAGGAATGCCAATGATCATCTTCTCAAAAGGAGGAAAGCAAAGAAGGAATATAACTCCTAATGCTTTTCCATGGTGTATAATGTACGAGTATTGGTCCGACTTCCATATTGATAGTATAGAAGAACAGATCTTTATGTCGATAAAGAAAAGAGATGAACAAATAGATGACTTCAAGTATTACCAAAACAATCCAAATTTATATAGGCTACGATCCCAGAGAAGCTAAAGCATACGATGTATGTAGAAGCTCGATTGTAAGACGATCAAAACTTCCTGTGCATAAATTGTACAGTCCAGATATCCCTGGATACTATAGAGAGAAGGAACCAATGCAATCAACGGACTTTACCAATACTCGTTGGGCTGTGCCTGCTCTTATGGACTATGAAGGTATCGGCATTTTTGTAGATTGTGATTTTGTATTCTTAGAAGATCCAGCTCAGCTAATACAACGACACTTTGATCCATCTAAAGCAGTAATGGTATGTAAACATCCTTTGTATACACCTAATAGTGTAATTAAAATGGACGGAGTTCCTCAACACACAATGCCTAGAAAGAACTGGGCATCACTAATTATATTTAACAACGAACACCCATCAATCAAAGAAGGGTTATCGTGGAAAGAAGTCAATGAGCACATGCCAAGCAGAGACTTGCATCAGTTCAAGTTCTTACATGATGACGAGATAGGTTCAATACCATTGGATTGGAATTGCTTAGATGATTACTACGACTTAGAGAATCCAAAAGCAATACACTACACAGATGGTGGTCCATGGTTTGACAATTATGAAAGAACAATGTATAGTGACATCTGGAATACAGAACAAGCTATAATGAAGGCACAGAAATAATGGCAAGAAAGAAATCAAACATATTCAAAAGAGGACCTCACAAGCACGAGACTGATATACGTAACGACATTACAATGATCATCACTTGGTATGGACAGCAAGATTGTCTATTGAAGCAATGTCTTTTCTATACAGACATGGCCAAAGAATATGATATGATACCTAAAGTGATTATCATTAATGATGCTCATGAAGATGAGAGACAATACTTTCGTGAAACTATTAAAGCGTTCAAAGGCAACTTTGACTTGACTGGGATAGACATTAGAAAGGATGTTGGGTTCAATTCACATACCTGTAGAAACCTTGGAGTCAAGTTAGCCAAGACAGATTGGGTATGGCTATTAGATGTAGACTGCTTTGAGTCAGAAGACATATACAGGCATTCTAGGTTTGAGAAAAAGTTAAAAGATGGTGAGTTTTATGTACCAAGAGCACTAATGGATTATCCAGAAGATATGTCCGGCTATGAGCTACTTGATCCAAAAGGCCTTATCAAATACAAGACACATCCAAACAGTTGGATCATGAGCAAAGAATGTTTCTGGTCGACTGGAGGATACGATATTGAGTTCCAAGGCGTACGTCAAGGTGATGGAGAGTTTTTTATATCCATTGGCCGTGAAGGACATAAGCAATGGGACTACGGTCTGTTATCTGAGGAGAACCCACATCACATTATAGTGAGTTATCCTAAAAGAGATCCATGGTACATTAGACAGGATCCGTGGAAGCAGAACGAGGCAAGGAATCTTATAGACTTTGTCAGAACGAGAAATACTAACCCGTATAGGAAGTACAGAAAAAGAATATACGATATGGACTGGGAGTACGTATGAGCGAACAAGTAGAATTAAAATTGCTTAGCTCAGCTGAATTTGCAAAGATGATAACAGAAGAGGTGAGAAGTTCTAAGAATAGAATAACTCATTTAGATGCTATTGAAGATTTTTTAGAACGAAATGAAGAGGTGGAGCCAGAAACTATTGCATCACTAATACAAAGAAATCAAAAACTTAAAGCTGTTTTATATGAAGAAGCAGAAGTATTAAATCTAGTAAAAGGCACAACAGCAAAATTACCTATTGACTAATAGGACATTATAGGGTATAATAGACCCTATGATAAGTTACGCAGGCAGAATAAAAATAGTGGAACCGTTTGAAGTTTACCAAAAGTATCTCGCAATGAAGAGACACTTCACTAGTGATAGCTATGACTATCACAAGTACAATGGTAAGGTTAAGGCGAATCAACACTCATTTGATATTAGAAAGGACAAGTACTTCTTCTATAAGCTATCTAAACAGAAGCACGTAGAAGAGTTCTTACTCGCCAACTTTTTAGATGGCGATAATGATTTTTGGATAGGTCAACTAAGAGACGACAAGTGCACTGAGGTATATGAAAAATATCGTAAACGAAAGCAGTCGCTAACTTACACTTTCAAGGAAGACCTAACTAAAATGAAGGATGACTTTGATGAGAACATAATTGTTCCTGAGAATGAGCATCCATATTTACTTAGATTATACATGCGCAAAGATATTTGCATCGAAACGTTGACTTTAATAGACATGCTGGTGTATAATTATAAGTATTGGGACAAAGTGTTACACGATGATGTAATCTGGCCACAGGTCAAAACAAAGTCGTTAAATTACCGTCCCTTCATGTCAGTAGACATAAATAAGTATAAGGCAATCGTAACTGATCGCTTTAAATAATAAAACGCATATAACGTATACAACGCATATAGGAGAATATAATGACTGATACATTTGCAGCGCTTAAGCGCAACCGCACCGACGGCTTTGCTAACCTCACTAACGAGATTAACAAGCTAAACTCAAACGCCAAACAACAAAACGGTCCTGACGATCGATTCTGGAAACCAGATGTCGATAAAGCTGGGAACGGTTATGCTGTTATCAGATTCCTACCTGAGCCATCTAATGAAGATGTACCTTTTGTAAGGATTTGGGATCACGGGTTCCAAGGACCTGGTGGTTGGTTTATTGAGAACTCCCTCACAACACTAGGTCAGAAAGACCCGGTATCTGAGTATAACTCAATGTTGTGGAACTCTGGAATCGATTCCAATAAAGATAAAGTTAGAAAGCAGAAGAGACGTTTGTCTTTCATCTCTAACATCTATGTTGTTAAAGATCCAGCTCACCCTGAAAACGAAGGTAAAGTATTCTTGTACAAGTACGGGAAGAAAATCTTTGACAAACTGAATGAATCAATGAACCCTCAGTTCCAAGACGAGAGTCCTATGAATCCATTCGACTTATGGGAAGGCGCAGACTTCAAACTTAAAATTAGAAATGTAGAAGGCTACAGAAACTATGATAAGTCTGAGTTTGATCCATCCGCACCATTGCTTGATGACGACGCTGCATTAGAAGGTATCTGGAAATCAGAGAACTCCTTGCAAGAATTCGTTAACCCTAGCAACTTCAAAACGTATGAAGAACTTCAAGCTAAGCTCAATAGAGTACTTGGTTTAGAAGGAGCAGCACCAAAAAGTACTGCAGCTGATACTCCAGTAATGGAAGAAGCTCCAGCACCGGTAGCTCCTAGAGAAGCAGTAGCACCAGCTCCTGCACCAGAAGTTTCTTCGGACGATGACGACGATGAGTCGTTAGAGTTCTTTAAGAAGTTAGCTCAGGACTAAGCTACGCCGGGTAAGACACGTCTGTGTCTATGACCCAAACTATCGGAGCCATTACCACTCATTCCAAAGGTGGTAGTGGTTTCGTTTTTTGCAGTCGTTACATTATTAACAACCGACGTTTGTACGTTAGAGTCACCTTGACCGGAACTCTGAGATTCTTTTTCTGATTCTTTAGCATCAGTACTACCAGCATTAACTACACTAGCTGGAACTGTTGGGATAGTGTCAACGAAGTCT
>Ga0209634_1001392_pt1 | contig 17608 bp, 14 predicted proteins | sample LinPmetageLP40_FD_184043 | JGI IMG/M metagenome (GOLD analysis project Ga0209634, IMG submission 184043) | Marine viral communities from the Pacific Ocean - LP-40 (SPAdes) (version 2) | ecosystem: Environmental > Aquatic > Marine > Oceanic | place: Pacific Ocean | collected 2010-08-26
TACTCTGCACTTTACACTTCCTATTCTTTTTCAGTTTTTATTTAGCCCTTGTTCTAAACCGACAAGGGTTTTTTCTTTTGTTTTCCCACTCTGCACTCTGCACTCTACACTGCACCTTGTTTCTGCACCCCAAAACAGCCTTGAAGTCAATCTACTTTAGCACTGTATTCGGGAATCGGATATGACTTTTGGCCAAAAGTCTTTTACAAATTTTCAAACCCATAATAAGATGGAAGAGATTTTAAAAAGACTTGAAATTATCGAGAAACACGTATTAGACCAAAATCTAATACTAAAGAATGTACTCAACTTCAATGAAGCTTGCAAGTACTTGGAATTATCGCAATCACACTTGTACAAACTCACAAGTGCGGGAAGCATTCCACATTACAAACCCAACGGTAAGAAACTCTATTTCAACCGTGAGGAATTAGACCAATGGCTATTGCGTAACCGCAACGCCACTAATGACGAAATCGAGCAGCAAGCAGCTGATTATCTAATTAGAAAAGGGAGGGTAAAGTTATGATTGAGATTGTAGACTTAATCCTGAACCTCTCTCAGGAAGTAAAGACGATAAAAGCATACTTGCAGCAAATCCACCAATCACGGTTAGAGAGTTTTACTGAAGAGTGGATTGACGGACAAGATGTAATGCAAACGCTTCACATCAGTAAACGTACCCTGCAATCTCTACGAGATAGCGGTACGTTACCGTACAGCCGAATTAACGGCAAGTTTTATTACAAGCTTTCAGATTTAGAAAGCCTGATGGAAAAGAATTATTCACACAAAAAATCATCAGGTAATGGAAATAAATAAGGAAGCCATATTGAGCAAAACACATTACGGCCTAAATATTTATGCCTATGTGTTACGACAATACTATCCGGGAGATACAGTTCTTTCCCTTTCGGGAAGGGACTGTAAACCCACTAAAAACCCATTCAATGCAGATAAACCTACATTGATAGTTAAGGTAGTAGATAATTGTGCGGTGCATACAGATTGTGAAGAAGCTATCACAGACGGTAATGTATTTGAATTTGCATCACTACATTTTAAGCTTTCAGGTCAAGAATTACTTGATAAGCTGAATGATGTATTGCATTTGCGTATTGGTCAGAAAAACGGTTTTTATAATCAGGAGGATGAAATATTTACGGAACCTGAACCCGAAATTATAAAACCGAAACCACCAGTATTCAGCTATTTCAAAAAACCTGTTACCAATGTAGTACCCACAAAAGAGATAACCTTGATAGAGGTTTACAACCTCATCCAAGGCAATGAATTTGCTACGTGTACAAGTACACTACGCAATATTCAAGATGTAAAGGAAGCCCGAAAAAACAAGGCGTTCAATTTCGATTATGTCACCTTCTCAGGTGCATTTTCCAAGCGAAATGATAAACACCTCAAAAAGCATTCAGGACTTCTAACCATTGACTTTGACCACATCAGTAATATTTCCACACTAAAGGAGGAACTTATCAAAGATGAATACTTTGAAACCGAACTTCTTTTTACATCCCCTTCTGGTGATGGCTTAAAATGGATTATTCCAATTGAGTTAACCAAAGTCAAGCATCAAGACTATTTCAAGGCGGTTGCCAATTACATCCAACACACATACAGTTTGGAAGTAGATGGTTCAGGTAAAGACATTTCAAGAGCTTGTTTTTTACCTCACGACCCCAATGTATTTATCAATCCAAAATATTTATAGATGATGGAAAAGAAAACGTTTAATCCGTTGGAGTGGATAGAAAACCCAAACCAACAACAGCAACATACAGAACAGAATTATCAACCAGTTACAGACAACAATTCAGAAGTTGAAAAAGTCATTCAGAACATAGAAGCAAATCATATTGATATTGCCCCTAATTACAATGATTGGATTAACATAGGCTTTGCCTTTGCTGATGAATTTGGAGAGTCTGGTAGAAGCTTATTTCAAAGAGTAAGTCAGTATTATTCTGGTTACAATGCTAAAGAATGCGACAAGCAATTTGACAATTGCCTTAAATCTAAAGGTCAAGGTGTATCACTTAAAACCTTTTTCTTTCTTGCCAAACAAGCGGGAGTTTCAATTGTAACGCAATCCAATGACCAGTATAATACTAACAATACCAATTACAAATCATCCAAAGCTCCACCTGTTCAAGAACACCAGGAAGAAGAACCGATAAAGGAGATTATGCCAACATTCCCTAAATCCTTATATCCTGAGCTTCCCGAATACCTGCAACAAGTGATTGCTGTAGCTACATCAGATGAAGAAAGGGATATATTGTTATTAGGTTCTTTAGTGTCAATTAGTGCGTGTTTCCCGAAGCTGTACGGCATTTATGACGGCAAGAAGGTATTTAGTAATCTCTTTCTATTTATCACCGCTCAAGCATCCGCAGGAAAAGGACGTTTGGTGCATTGTCGTCAATTAGTAAATCCTATTCACAAAGAATTACGTGAGGAAGCCAAATTGCACAAACAACACTTTGAATTGGAAATGGCGGAATACAACGCTAATAAAGGTAAAGTTGAAGGTGTAGAAAAACCAGCTCGACCACCTGAAAAAATGCTCTTTATTCCTGCAAACAATAGTTCAACAGGTGCATATCAATTGTTGGGTGATAGTGATGGCAAAGGATTAATTTTTGAAACCGAAGGAGACACTTTAGCACACGCCTTTAAAAGCGATTACGGAAATTATAGTGATGGTTTCAGAAAAGCATTCCACCACGAAACTATTTCCTACTACCGTAGAACAGACCGTGAGTTTGTAGATATAGAAAGTCCTTGTCTTTCGACAGTTCTTTCGGGTACGCCAAAACAAGTTTCAGCTCTTATTCCAAGTGCAGAAAACGGCTTATTCAGCCGCTTTATTTTCTACTTTATGAATGTAAAGCCTGTTTGGAAAAACGTATTTGCAAGCACTACAGACAACGGACTGGATGATTACTTTGAGAATTTAGGGAACCAGTTCTACAAGCTGTATAAGTTACTCAAAAGCAACGGAGAATTTCAATTCTATTTAACAGCAGACCAACAAGAACAATTCAATCAGTTCTTTAGCGAGATACAAGGAAAATACCTCAATCTTCAAGGATTGGATTATATGGCTACCATTCGCAGATTAGGTTTAATTGCATTCCGTTTCTGTATGCTTTTTTCAGCATTAAGGATTTTAGAAACTGGTGATACATCTAACAAACTTGTATGTGAGGAAAGAGATTTTCAAGCTTCCTTGGCTATGATTAAAGTATTGGTAAAACATTCAAGCAAAGTCTTTGGAGAGCTTCCACAAGAAGAAACCAAACCAAGCCGAATGAATCGTAAAGAGAAATTCCTCCACGCTCTACCAAAAAACTTCAACCGTCAGAAGTATTTGGAAGTAGCCAAAAAACTAAACATTCCTGCAAAGACAGCAGAAGGCTATATCACAAGTTTTATAAAGGCTAATCTTATTCACCGTGAGCAACAAGACAATTATATAAATGTCTCAATTGAGGAAAATGAGGATATTAAGGAAGCTAAGGATTAACTATCCTTGGTTTCCTCTATTTCCTTAAAGTCCTTAAAATGTAGGCTATGACCATCAGTTAATTATCTGTTTAAAAAATGTCTACCCTTTTACGGTTTCCCTTCCTTTTATTTCCTTTTTTCTTCTTATATTGGACAAAATTTGACAAGTCAAAATATAAAAGGTCGTGAAATTAGGCAATCGTATTAAAGAGCTTAGGGAAAGTCAAGGATTACTCCAAAGACAACTCTCAGCACAGTTAGAAATTGACACACCTATGTTTAGCAAGATTGAACGTGGAGAGCGTAGAGCGAAGCGGGAACAAGTGCTAAAAATAGCTGAGTTATTAAAGGCTGATGTAAAAGAATTATTGGCTTTGTGGTTGGCAGACCAAATTATGGAGATAGTTACAGATGAAGAACAAGCTTTGCAAGCTTTAAAAATGGCAGAAAAGGACATTAAAAGCAAGACTAAATAGAAAATCTTAGAATGGCAAAAAAGAAGGAAACCAAGCAAGAACCAATCGAGAAACAGCTTTGGAAAGCAGCAGATAAACTGCGTAAAAATATTGATGCAGCAGAATACAAGCATATTGTATTAGGCTTAATCTTTCTAAAATACATATCTGATTCTTTTGAAGAACTCTATGCCAAATTAAAAGCAGGTGAAGGCGAATATGCAGGTGCTGACCCTGAAGACAGAGATGAGTACAGAGCAGAAAATGTATTCTTTGTGCCACCTTCTGCAAGATGGTCTTACTTGCAAGGTAGAGCCAAACTTCCTGAAATAGGTAAAGACATTGATAATGCAATGGATGCTATTGAAAGAGATAATGCTTCACTAAAAGGAGTACTACCCAAAGCATTTGCTAAAGAAAATTTAGACCCAACCAGTTTAGGGCAACTTATTGACTTGATTAGTAACATTGCTTTAGGTGATGAGGTAAGTAGAAGTCAAGATTTATTAGGTAAAGTATATGAATACTTTTTAGGAGAATTTGCATTAGCTGAAGGTAAAAAGGGCGGGCAATTCTACACACCAGAGAGCATCGTAAAATTATTGGTAGAAATGCTACAACCTTATAAAGGTAGAGTATTTGACCCTTGCTGTGGTTCAGGTGGTATGTTCGTTCAGTCTGAAAAGTTCATATTGGCTCATCAAGGTAAAATCAATGATATTTCAATTTATGGGCAAGAAAGCAATCAAACTACTTGGCGTTTGGCTAAAATGAATTTAGCTATTAGAGGTATTGACAGTTCACAAGTAAAATGGAACAATGAAGGCTCGTTTTTAAACAATGCACATAAAGATTTAAAAGCGGATTACATTATCGCAAACCCTCCATTTAATGATAGTGACTGGGGTGGTAACCTTCTAAAAAAAGACGCAAGATGGAAGTTTGGAATACCACCCGATAGTAATGCAAATTTCGGATGGATACAACATTTTATTTTTCACCTTTCCTCAAAAGGAAAAGCAGGGTTTATTTTGGCAGATAGCTCTTTATCCTCATCTAATCAAGATGAATTTGAAATTAGAAAAAAGATTATTGATGAAGATTTAGTGGAATGTATTGTTTCACTTCCATCTTTACTCTTTTCAAACACACAAATAGCGGTTTGTATGTGGTTTCTTTCTCGTGATAAAGTCAACAAAAAAAGAACATTATTCATAGACGCATCTAAACAAGGAACATTTAAAAAAAGAAAGAATAGGTTTTTCGCAGATAAAGAGATAAACTTAATTTCTGATAAACTAAAACAATGGAGGAACAATCCTGATAATCCAAGTATAGACGAGAGAGGTTTTAGTAAGTCTATAAATTTTAGTGAAATAGTTGAGAATAACTATGTTTTAGCACCGAACAGATATATAAAAACCCTATCAAGTGACATTGATAGTAATATCGATTTTAACAGTTCCGATTACGTTAAGAATCTAAATGATTTATATTCCAATATAGCCATAAGTGCAGAAAGCATAAATGAAAATTACCAAGAGAACTCAGATGTTACTTTGCAAAGTGCATTGTCTCTTTCCGAAACATCTAAACGGTTACTTTCCTTTTCTGACAATATATTCAAAGGCTTAATTAACAAATATTTCATTGAGAACAGTGTAAGGAACGAGCTTCTTGAATTTGAAGAAAAGGAGTTTGGAGAATTATTTACGGAGAGAAATCTAAAAGTCAAAGCTATTGATTTCGTCCCTGAAATATTTAGTGTTACAAATAATGGGATTCAACCACGAGAAGGGAATTTTACAAAAGAATTATCAAAATCCAATCAAAACTACAAAGTAGCATTCAAGGGAGATATGGTTTTTGGGCTTAGTAGAGAAATACCAAATCTTGATGTGTTGATGGCTAACTCAGGAGCGTTTAGTCCAGCTTATACTATTTATCAGCCAAAGGATTTTCGTATTGGGATGATTGTTGGAACAATAATGAGATTGAAATTAATGGAGCAAACTAACATTTTAAAAGGTGGTGCTCGTGAAGGTAGAGGTTTGGATAAGGAAAAATTAGCACAGAAAAAATTCAATATTCCAACAACTGATTCTTTAGATGCCTTATGGTTTGGGGATAAAAAGGAACAAATAGAATCAACGCATTAATGATGTCACAAATCACAATCAATTCGAATAAATGAAAAATCATTAACCTATTAAGTAAATAATTTTGTAACTTTGCAATGGAATTATCGTATAAAAACAACAAACTGGAGAAGTCGCTCACTACTGATAAGGGCTTAGCTAAGAGCTACGGTAAGTTAGCAAAGAAGATAAAGCAGCGTAGAATCCAGCTTGAAAGTGCAGATAAATTAGAGGTTATCTCAAAATTGCCTGTATTACGATTGCACCAACACATAGGCAAAGGAAAAGGCACTTGGTCAATAGATATTCAAGAAAATTGGAGAATATTATTTGAAATAAACCAAGACCCTATCCCCACCTTAGAAGATGGTGGTATAGATTTAAAAGCGATAACCATTATAAGTATTGAGTCTGTAGAAGACCCTCACTAACTTAAAAAGGTAACATTATGACTGATTTGCAAATAAAAAAATCCTTACTCTCTTGTCCAGGCGATAGTATTCAAGAGCAAATAGACCATATTGGTATGTCGCAAGCAGAATTAGCAGAGCGATTAGGTAGGTCTGTTCCAAAGCTAAATGAGTTAATAAAAGGGAAAGCACCTATAACCAAAGAAACAGCTACCAAATTAGAATATGTTTTAGGAGTACCTGCAAGTTTTTGGCTCAATTTAGAGCGTACCTATCAAGATGAATTATTAGAAATAGAGCAAATGGAACATTTAGAGCAATGCCAAGAATGGGTGTCGTCTTTTCCATTAGCTAAAATGAAATCTTTTGGTTTGCTTCCAGATACCCGCAAAAAACCTGAATTAGCAGATGGCTTACTAAAGTTTTTTAGAGTTGCTTCTCCTGCACAATGGTCTGATATTTATAATGGTAGTTCATTAGCCTTTAAAATTGAATTAAGACACACCACAGAACCACAAGCTATTTCAGTTTGGTTGCGTTTAGGAGAATTACAAGCAGAGAAAATAAAAGTAGCAGTATTTGACAAAAAAAGCTTGAGAAACTGTTTAGAACAAATTCAGAATATTGCCTATAAGCATTCAGGTACTTGGTTAGAAGAACTGCAAGCAATTTGTGCGTCTTGCGGAGTAGCTTTGGTTTACACACCTTGTATTGCTAAAGCCCCTATTTACGGAGCAACAAGATGGATTAAAAATAATACCGTACCACTTATTCAAATAACGGATAGACAAAAAGATTACAATGCTTTTTGGTTCACGTTCTTTCACGAATTAGGGCATATTTTATACCACGGTAAAAAAGATATTTTTATTGATGGTATAGAAAGTATCAAACCTGATAAAGAAAAAGAAGACGAAGCAGATGCATTTGCAGCACGTATGTTATTATCAGAAAAAGAAAGGAATGAGTTGTTTCAATATCCCAATTTTGATAGGGAATTGATTTTGCAACTCAGCCAAAAGTTTAAAAAACACCCTGGTATTATTGTTGCCCAAGTACAAAGACAATACAGCCATTTGTATAAAAATGTACGTTTGAATAGCTTAAAAACTAAGGTAGAATTTACTGATTTATCATTTTAAGCTATGGCAAAAATTACTGAAAACGATATTGAATTATATGCAATAGAAGAATTAGAAAACCTTGGGTATTCCTATATCTATGGTCCTGATATTGCACCTGATACAGATGCACAAGAAAGAACCTCTTTTGACCAAGTAATTCTTATTGAAAGACTTCAAAAAGCAATAGACCGCATTAATCCTACCATACCTAAAAACGCTAAAGAAGATGCTATAAAGCAAGTATTGCGTATTGGTACACCTGATTTATTAACAGATAACGAAGCGTTTCATAAAATGCTCACAGAGGGCATTAATGTAACCTATCAAAAAGACGGAAGCCAAAGAGGGGATATTGTGAAATTAGTTGATTTTGATACTGTAAATAACAATGAGTTTAATGTTATCAATCAGTTTACAGTTATTGAAAATAACAACAATAAAAGACCAGATGTAATTCTCTTCATAAATGGTTTACCTATAGTTGTTGTTGAGCTAAAAAATGCAGTAGATGAAAATGCAACCATAAGGTCAGCTTACAAGCAAATACAAACCTATAAAGCTACGATTCCTTCATTATTTACCTACAATAGCGTATTGGTAATATCAGACGGTACAGAAGCCAAAGCAGGTTCATTGTCGGCAGGTTTTACACGTTTTATGTCTTGGAAAACAGCAGATGGTGAAAGTGAAGCATCACACCTTATTCCTGAAATGGAAACCCTTATCAATGGGATGCTGAATAAAAAAACAGTTTTAGACCTAATTCGTCATTTTATTGTATTTGAAAAATCTAAAAGAGAAGATTTAAAAACAGGAATTACTACCATAGAAACAGTAAAAAAAATAGCAGCCTATCATCAATATTATGCAGTAAACAAAGCAGTTACAAGTACCCAATTAGCAGCTGTTGAAGATGGAGACAGAAAAGGTGGAGTAGTATGGCATACACAAGGCTCTGGTAAGTCTTTATCTATGGTTTTCTATTCTGGCAAAATCGTATTAAATCTAAACAACCCGACCATATTAGTCATAACGGATAGAAATGATTTAGACGACCAATTATTTGACACCTTTGCTTCTTCTACTCAGTTGTTAAGACAAACACCCGTACAAGCAGAAAACCGTCAGCACTTAAAAGAACTATTAAAAGTCGCATCAGGCGGTGTTGTATTTGCCACCATTCAAAAATTCCAACCAGAAGAAGGAAATGTATTTGAAACCCTGTCCGAACGAAAAAATATTATAGTTGTAGCAGATGAAGCCCACAGAACGCAATACGGTTTTAAAGCAAAAACCATAGATGAAAAAGATGCAGAGGGTAATGTAATAGGTAACAAAGTAGTTTATGGGTTTGCAAAGTATATGCGTGATGCTTTACCCAATGCCACCTATTTAGGATTTACAGGTACACCTATAGAAAATACAGACGTAAATACATCAGCTGTTTTTGGGAACTATGTAGATATATATGATATAGCCCAAGCAGTAGAAGATGGTGCAACTGTCAGAATCTTTTATGAAAGTAGATTAGCAAAAATTGCCTTATCAGAAGAGGGCAAAAAACTGGTTGAAGATTTAGATGAGGAATTAGGAGAAATTGAATTAACCGAAACCCAAAAAGCTAAAGCCAAATGGACAAAATTAGAAGCTTTAGTAGGAAGCGAAAAAAGAGTTAAAAGCATTGCACAAGATGTAGTAACACACTTTGAAGCTCGCCAAGAAGTTTTTGAAGGTAAGGCAATGGTGGTTTCTATGTCAAGAAGAATTGCAGCAGAACTATATAAAGCAATTACCACCTTAAGACCTGATTGGCATAATGACGATTTAGACAAAGGAGCAATAAAAGTTATTATGACTGCATCTTCTTCTGATGGGCCAGAAATGGCAAAACACCATACCTCAAAGCAACAGCGTAGAGCATTAGCAGACCGTATGAAAGACCCAAAAGACGAATTAAAATTAGTTATAGTTCGTGATATGTGGTTAACTGGTTTTGATGCTCCTTCTATGCATACTCTTTACATTGATAAGCCAATGAAAGGCCATAATTTAATGCAAGCAATAGCAAGGGTAAACAGGGTATATAAAGATAAACCAGGCGGTTTAGTTGTTGATTATTTGGGAATAGCATCAGACCTTAAAAAGGCATTAGCCTTTTATTCAGATAGTGGTGGTAAAGGAGACCCAACTATTGCACAAGAACAAGCAGTACAACTAATGTTAGAAAAATTAGAGGTTGTATCTCAAATGTTTTTGGAGAAACCTGTGCAAGGTTATTCTGATGAATACACAAATTTAGTCAATGACCCAGCTGTTACTTATTTAGGCAAGAATAAAGGTTTATTATGTGAAGAGTATTTTACGGCAGACACCAAAACCAAACTTAAAATCATATTAGCAGCAGAGGAACATATTTTGAGTATAGAAGACGGCAAGAAACGGTTTATCAATGAAGTCACAGCATTGTCTAAAGCATTTGCAATTGCTATCCCTCACGACCAAGCATTAGATGCTAAAGATGAAATAGGTTTCTTTCAGGCGGTAAAATCAAGACTACAAAAATTTGATACTACTGGTTCAGGCAAATCAGATGACGAGATAGAATCAGCTATCAGACAAGTAATTGATAAAGCATTGGTTTCAGATGGTGTTATAGATGTATTTGATGCAGCAGGTATTAAGAAACCTGATATTTCAATCCTATCTGATGATTTCCTTATGGAAATCAAAGATATGGAACATAAAAACTTAGCATTAGAAACATTGAAAAAATTGCTGAATGACGAAATAAAGTCAAGAGCAAAAACAAATCTTATACAGAGTAAATCCTTAATGGAAATGCTTGAAAACTCTATTAAAAAATATCAAAACAAAATTATTACAGCAGCAGAGGTAATAGAAGAATTGATTGAGTTGGCAAACAGTATTAAGAATAAGGACAAAGCCGATAAAGATACAGGCTTAAACAATGAAGAATTAGCATTTTATTATGCAATTGCAGAAAATGAAAGTGCGAAAGAAGTTTTAGGTAATGATGTTTTAAGAGAATTAGCAGTCTATTTATCTGAGGTTGTCAAAAACAACGCAACAATAGATTGGACGATTAAAGAAAGTGTTCGTGCCAAGTTGAAAGTAATGGTAAAAAGAGCATTGCGAAAATTTGGCTACCCTCCAGACCTTCAAAAATTAGCAACAGAAACCGTATTAAAACAAGCCGAATTATTAGCTAACCATTGGACTAAAGAAAGTGAAAATCAATCTTCCAGTTCCTAAACAATTCATATCTCATTGTAAATATTAAACCTCTAAACACTACAATATGCACCAATAAAATCCAATGAACTAATGCAAAATCACTGTTTCAACATACTAACTTTTAACCACCCACAAGATGAACTAACATTCTACTTTACTAATGTAGAAAATGAATCACTTACAAGGGTGTATCATAGGTTAGTTCCTGATGAGGTTATTGAGCAGTTTGGAGAACAGGAGCATTATTACACATCATATACTAAAGAAATAGAGGGTTTTTATCCAGTTACCAAAGCGGTCAATTCAAGCTATGAAACAAAGGTAGATGAAAACGGAGAGGAACGTTCTTTTAGGGTTCACAATTCGGGTTTATCAGTATCTCTGTTAAAGCGATACTATAATTCACAAATTCACGAGTATTTTAAGGGTAAAGACTTTTTGGTGAAACCTAATTTTATCAATGATACAGAAATTTGGCTACCGAGTAAGAAGTACGATAAAACAAAACAGTTTAATCTATTTGACCGATATTCTTTAAAAGTACAATTCAAGACGGTAACTAAGCAACTGGAACTACTGGTAACCTTTGAGGGTACTTCAAAAGTATATAAACAGTCGGTTGATGAACTACAAGAATCTGTTTCTCCAATGGCTTTTAATTGGGTGATATTTGAAAATGGACTGTATAAATTTGATGAATTGCCAAGTGCAGGTAAAAGAGCTTACGACCAAGTATTTCCTGTTTGGAACTTCGATATTCGGGATGCTTTAGGTGAAACCACGGAAGCACCTGATAAATCCAACAAGTACATAAAGTTTAAAACTGCAATTGATTTCTTTTATACCACGTATCTAAATACTGAAGAATTTAAACAACTCATACCTATTACATCAAATGGTTTTATTCCTGTTGAAGAAATTAGATTAGGTAAGGTTAAAAGCAATAGCAACCAGTTATTGTTTGGTGATGGTAAAACACATATCGTACCTATGAGCGGTATGAAAGACTATGGCCCATTTGATTTTAGTGATACTTCAAACATTCATTTTTTCTTTATATACCATAAGCAAGATGTGGAGGTTGCTAAGAAAATGGACAGATATTTTAGAGGTACAGAAAGAGGTTTCGGTGGCTTATCCAAGTTTATTCATACGCCTTATCATACAGAAAAAGGCTTTAGTATATGTTTTGAAGATTTAGATAATCCTTGGTCTGAAATTTACACTAAGATTACCGAAAAGCATTTTGAACCTGATATTCAATACATAGCTATTTACATCAGTCCGTTTTCCAAAAACTCACCAAATAAATCAAGACGTAAGATTTATTACAAACTGAAAGAGTTGCTACTTAAAAAAGGTATTTCTTCTCAGGTGATAGATGCTGAGAAAGTAATGAGTAACGACAAATATTACTTTAGTCTACCAAATATCGCCATAGCTATTTTAGCCAAATTAAACGGTATTCCTTGGCGTTTGGACAATACAGTAAAAAAAGAATTAATAGTTGGTGTAGGGGCATTTAAAAACCCTGATTTTGATGTTCAATACATAGGAAGTGCATTCAGTTTCTCTAATAATGGAAGGTTTAATCGTTTTGAATGTTTCCAACAAGACCAGACAAGAGAATTAGCGGGTTCTATTATAAAATCGGTAAAAGATTATGCAGCCCTAACCCCTGATATAAAACGCTTGGTAATTCATTTCTATAAGACAATGAGCCAAGATGAATTACAACCCATAGAAGATGGCTTAAAACGATTAGGATTAGGAATACCAGTATTCATTGTTTCCATTAATAAAACAGAATCATCAGATATTGTAGCATTTGATTTAGGTTGGAAGGATTTAATGCCATTAAGCGGTACATACATCAATATTGGTTACAACAAATTCCTGTTGTTCAACAATACCCGATACAGCAATAATAATTTCAATTATTATGATGGTTTCCCTTTCCCGATAAAACTAAAAATCTACTGTACTCAAAAGGAATTGGTAGACGACATAAAAACAGTTAGAGAACTTATAGACCAAGTATATCAATTCAGTAGAATGTATTGGAAATCGGTAAGACAACAAAACCTACCAGTTACCATAAAATACCCTGAAATGGTTGCAGAAATGCTCCCACATTTTGACGGTAACGAAATACCTGAATTTGGAAAAGATAACCTTTGGTTTTTATAATGATAAAGCATTAAAAATATATGGAAGCAACACAAGCACAACTATTAAGCCTATTGGATGGAAAGAAGCAATTCACTATTCCTATTTACCAAAGAACTTATTCGTGGCATATTAAGCAATGTCAGCAATTGTTTGAAGATATTCTTAGAGTAGGTAATGATGCTTCTGAACTTTCACACTTCATTGGCTCAATAGTATATTTTAAACCAGGTAACTCACCAATTACAAGTGTACCCGAATTACTTGTAATTGACGGCCAACAAAGACTTACTACAGTTTCCTTAATGCTTCTTGCTCTTATTCACTATTTAAAGGAACACAAGGATGTAACATTGGAAGATGAAACTTGGGAAGAAATTCAAGAAACTTATTTAGTAAACAAACATAGAAAAGATGACTCCAAGTTTAAGTTGCTTCTAACTCGTAAAGACAAATCTACTTTTACCAAACTTATTGATGGAATAGAAATTGACGGAGATTATTCTAAAAAGGTATTAGATAACTATAATTTTTTCAAAGGAAAATATCACTCTGAGAACGTTCAAGCCATTTACCACGGTATTAAGAAGTTAATTATTGTTGATGTAATTCTTGAAAGAGACAAAGACAATCCACAGTTAATATTTGAAAGCCTGAACTCTACAGGTTTAGATTTATCACAAGCCGATTTGATACGTAATTACATTCTTATGGGGCAACCTTTAGAACTCCAAGATGTACTCTATGAAAAGTATTGGTATCCAATGGAACAAAGCTTTGGTGAAAATATTGGTGCTCTTGCTTGGTTTATCCGTGATTACCTCACAATGAAAGAAGCTTCCATTCCTAAAATAAATCTTGTATATGAGACTTATAAAAGGTTTCTCAATTCTAAAAATGGCTTTAAAACCGTTGAAGATGCCATAAAGAGTTTACACAGATATTCAAAATTCTATGTACGTATAGCATTATTAAAGGAACAAGATACCGAAATAGCTAAGAAATTAAAAGAGATAACAAAACTTAAAATTGATACCTCATATCCTTTCTTATTGGCTGTATATGGCGATTTTGAGGAAGAACAAATAAACAAAGATGAGTTTATTGAAATCATATCCTTGGTTTCAAATTATGTATTTAGAAGAGCGATTTGTGGTATTCCTACGAACAGTCTTAATAAAACCTTTGCAACTCTTTACAAACGAATAAAACGAGAAACCTATTTGGAATCAGTTAAAGCTGCATTCTTGTTAATGGATGGTTATAGACGTTTTCCTTCAAATGCTGAATTTACAAAGGAATTACAAGTTAAAGACGTTTACAATTTTAGGTCACGAAACTACTTATTAGAATCTCTTGAAAACTGGAAACGAAAAGAATTAGTTAATGCGGAAAACTATACGATAGAACACATTTTACCTCAAAATCCAAATGTATCTCCACAATGGCAACAAGAACTTGGAGAGAATTGGGAAAGAGTAAAAGACAAATATTTGCATTCATTAGGTAATCTTTCGTTAACCGGATATAATTCAGAATTATCAGATAGACCATTTGCTGATAAGAAATCCATTGAAGGAGGTTTCGATACAAGTCCTTTATTTTTGAATGCCTCAGTAAGAGAAGCTACAACTTGGAATGAAGATGCAATTCTTAAAAGAGCTTCCAAATTAGCTGAAAGAGCCTGTACAGTATGGCAAAAACCAAATTTATCTAATGATAGATTAGAGCTATACAAAGAGCCTGAAACTACTAAAGAACAAGCAGTTTATAACATTGAACATTATGACCATTTACAAGCTGATATGTTGGAATTGTACAGCAATCTTGAAAAACGGGTTTTAAATTTAGATGCCTCTGTAAGAGTAGAATTTAAAACCCGATACATAGCATTTAAAGCACAAACAAATTTCGTTGATGTTGTTCCTCAAAAGAAAAGATTACGTCTTTCATTGAACACTGAATTTGACCGTATTAAAGACCCGAAAAGTATTTGTAAAGATGTATCAGGTTTAGGAAGATGGGGTAATGGAGATGTTGAAGTAGGTTTAGAGAATCTTAATGATTTAGATTACATAATGGAATTGATTGAACAAGCATTTGAAGAACAAGTAGAGTCTGTGTGATAATTAATATCAGATTAACTGTTATGCTTTAAAAACAAATCAAAATAAACTAATGAATTATTTAGGTATTAACTGTAGTGTACAGAAAGGATTAGGCAGGGTTGCAATAGTCATAATAAATGAAGATAATGAAGGATTTCACTTTATTTACAAAAGCCCTTCAGTCTTTTCATTTAAGCAAAATTCTGCTGAAATTCTTAATTGGCATAGAGACAACGTAATATCCCTTATTTCTCAATTTAACATTAAAGGGATTGCGGTAAAAAAGACTGAAAGAACTGCTTTTTTTTCAAGACCCAAAAATTCAGATATTTTTAAACTTTATCTGGAAGGTGTTTTACTTTCTTTGGCTGGAAATATTGGTGTTTTTAACAAACATTTTTATAAAAATGAAATTCAAGCTTTGATAAAAACGCCTAAAATTTTTGATAAAAGTATTGATGAAATTTGTAAAATTGAAGGTATCACTAATTGTTTTGATGAGTTAGATAAAAATGATGTAGAAGTATTGAAAGACACTCTTTTATCTGTAATAGCATTAAAAAATAACGTAGCACAATGATTAACACTATAGTTGAAATAGAACATATTGAAGACTTTTCGGAACAAGGTTTTTATTCTCGTACCTATCTTGCTTTTGACAAAAGGCTAAATAGGCACGTTGCTGTGAAAGATATTATTTATGAAAATCTCACGTCAGAAAGTGATTTTGAAAAATATTTTGAAGAAGCTTATAAGGTTTCAATGGCTGCACATCCACGTGTTTTACCAATATTTTATGTTGGTCTTGACCATAATGATAGTGAAGTAATACCTCGTATCGTATCAAGCTTTTTTAGTAACGGTTCATTAAATAGTTATTTGGAACAAATTTCAAATAAAGGTCAATCAATTTGTTTAGATGAAGCAATTCGCTTTGCCCACGATATTATTCAAGGAATGATACACCTGCATATGCTCGATATAGTTCATTTAGATTTAAAAGCGTCTAATATTTTTATTGGTGACGATAGGAAATTAATCATTGGTGATTTTGGTCAAGCAAAATTTATAAAAGATGGCATTATTAAGGATGCTTCAAATATCTACCCTGCTATAACACCGAAAGAGATATTAAAAAAGAAGACAGCAGATAAAACAGCCGATATATATCAATTCGGTATGTTGCTTTTCTCAATCTTCTGTTATCCAATTTACCGTGATGCCATTGACAATAATTATCAAATAAACACAGCAACTTTAAAGACTTTATTTCGTGACAAACCAGATAACGTGGACGAACTTAAAAAGGAGTTTAGCTCCAACATAAAACGCTACTTTAAAGATGTTAGTGATGGTTCATTCCCAGATAAATCTTCCTACCCTCTCTATGTTCCTAAAAAAATTCAAGATATTATTCATAAATGCCTTGAGTCCAACGTAAAAGACAGGTATAATAATTTCTATGAAATACAGACAGACTTGAACGATTTTATATTTCCGAAGGATGTCAGTCTACTTTATCAGGACTTTTCAACGGGTAGTATAAACTTCCTAAAAGAACAAAAACCTTGTGTTTTAACGATTAATGAATCTTCAGGAAAGTATGATATTATCGCAACAAAAAATGGACGTTCGGTTAGTGGTTGTTGTAAATCAGGTGTAACAACTGCAAAGATTCAAAATTTATTGTTTAAATTAGCAGTCCAGATATGAGCCGTTTTAATTGCAAATATTGTTCAAAACCTATGTCCGTTTCTTTTTTAGAATATCGGTCTAACTCTTATTGTAATGAATGTTTTGATGAACGTTCGGCTACCAAAATCAGTAAAAACATACTGTTTGAATCGTTTGATTTTATGGGAGAAACTTTCCCCTTAGAAGTTACTACTAAGGATAATCAAAAGAGTTCATATAGATTGAGAAATCATTCATAATTAATCGATAGTGGGTTATTCCCCACCGCACAGCCATTTGCTTCCAGTAGGTTCTTTTCGTTCGCTCGTGCCTCACTTACTACAATCACCCACTTCCTGCAACGCACAGCAAGAGAAGTCCTTCATTCATTTCCGTTGCACTACAATTCATTCAGTCCTGCACTTGCTTTTCCCAACGCACATCCCAACGCAGGTAAAGCGGTGTTCGTCAATCGTTCCGTTTTGTTCCGCAAAAACATATCTGCAAGGGTAAAATGTACTCCCTACGGTCGCCCTTGCATATACCGTTCACTTACCAGGTGGTTTGTGCTCCAGTAGGTGCTCACCACCTGCCGTTCACTTGTTTTGCTACACACACTTCTCTCAATCCTCACTTGCAGCTACTTCATCCCCCCAAACCCCAATAAGGTGTTCGCTGTACTCACAGAAGAATTAAATTGGGGGTCTGTCGCTGCATGTGTTTTTGCTCGCCTGCGGGTCGCTGCGG
>Ga0209634_1001396_pt1 | contig 17593 bp, 27 predicted proteins | sample LinPmetageLP40_FD_184043 | JGI IMG/M metagenome (GOLD analysis project Ga0209634, IMG submission 184043) | Marine viral communities from the Pacific Ocean - LP-40 (SPAdes) (version 2) | ecosystem: Environmental > Aquatic > Marine > Oceanic | place: Pacific Ocean | collected 2010-08-26
TTTGATATTTTCAACTTTTGTAATCCTGTCATATCTAAACGACCTCCACCCTTTTGCATTTATATCCCAAACAGTTACATTACCTTCTTTAGGTTGCTTATCTGTTTTAGGTTTATTTTCTTCTGGGATAACATCAAACGACTTTGTACAAGTCATAATACGTTCATCTCCATCTAGTTTGTTAAATGTAACAACTAACGTATCTTTACGTAGTTGTTCAAGTAATTCTATCTGTGTAGGAATACCTTTCATTTCTGCTACTGTGTTTGCTACTTTGTCCATATTGATTCATGTCCTCTTTGGATATACCATATCTTCTGTTGCTTTGCTAATGAGTAATGATCTCCAAACATCATACGTACTGCTCTACGTACTTGCGGTTGATCAATATCATGTCCCATTAACCAGCCACCTGGTTTAATTTTATTTTTCCAACATTTAATATCTACAATAACATCTTCATATTCATGCCCTGCATCAATAAAAACAAAGTCTAACGACTTAGCTTCGTAAAATGTATGTGCATGATTTGTAAAATGTCTATGGAATATTACACGATCAGGATATGCTTTAGCCCAATCCTTTAACTCGTCTAAAAATACACTATTAACACTACTAGGTTGGAACTCTAGTGCATCACTTGAAACTCCGCTCCAACGTACTTCTTTTTCAGACCAAATATCTACTCCATGAAGTACAAGATCATCGGTATTCTCAACCAAGTACTTAAAGTTGTAGCCTTTTTGTACGCCTAGTTCAACTCCTAATTTTAGATTGTTCTTGTTAATAAATTTAACAAGCCATTCTTCTTTAGGATTTTTTTTGCCTTTTTTCACGATACTTGTACTGCAATATAAATGCAAAGTCCTATGATAACAAGTTTACCGTAGTCTAAATCAAAGTCAGTACCTTCACCAAACCGTTTTCTAAATTCGCTAAGTTTCATTTAAAGTTCCTCCAATATTCCTAAGCCTTCTGCGGCAATTAAAAAGAATCCTGCTAGTACAATATTACCCATAACAAGCATTATACCTGCTACAATACGTACTGCACTTTTAACAAGACTAATATAAAAATGTTTCTTACTTGGATCCTTAGGCTCAGGTGCTCCTGGCATAATAACTCTTTCTGGAATAGGCATTAATTATTCTCCATATCAAAATCACCATATAATGTATATTTCGCAGTTAGTTCTTCTCCTGCTATTATAGGCTTTATTGTTTGCAAATAGCATACAGGTATCTGATGCCAAAAGCCTTTTGTATTAACACAATTAGGTTCTTCTGAATGATTATAAAACGCACCAAGTGCAGTTCTAATTGCACCATGTGGAAAGTTTTTATTCATTACATGTACAATACCTAATATAAGATCTGCTTCAAAGTCCTTTGTAGCAAACAGTCCTAGTCCTTGCACATTAGATTCTTTAATAGTTAATCCATCGGGCAGGGGTCTATACATTTTCAGTCACCGTATGCAATGGTTGTATACTTTGACTGTCGTAGTAATCGTGGTCACGATCTGAAAATTGTCGTGTAGTTGTTTCTTTAACCAACATACCATTACGTACACGATACGTAACAAGTTCTTGCATTACTACTCCTGTAGTATCTGATTCAAATGCTGACTTTAAAGGTCCGGCTTCTGCCATTATTTTTTCTCCACAATTTTATCAATAAGGCCGTAATCAAGAGCTTCTTGTGCAGACATAAATGTATCTCTATCCATATCACGTTCAAAGTCTTCATAGGTCTTTTCTTTAGTATTATGCTTCACATACAATTCTGTAAGCATTTTCTTATAATGCATAATCTCTTTATAAGAAATTTCAATATCACTAGCCATACCTCTTGCACCACCACTTGGTTGGTGTATCATGTGCCTTGCATGTGGTAACATCATTCTTTGTCCTGGTTCACCTGCTTGTGCAAGAAAACTACCCATGCTACATGCTTGGCCCATTACAATAGTATGTACTGGAGATTTAATAAATTGCATAGTATCATAAACACTTAGTCCGTCACTAATAACTCCACCTGGACTATTAATATAAAAATTAATAGGTTTACCTGGTGTCTGTGATTCTAAAAATAACAGTTGTGATACAACTAAACTAGCTGACACAGAATTAACATCAGTATCCATAATTATAATACGATCTTTTAATAGCCGACTATAAATGTCGTAACTACGTTCGCCTTTAGATTCTTTTTCAACGACTACTGGTACCAAATTTGGCATTAGCGTCTCCCTTCTTTGTAAGAATGTTCGATAGGTCCTTTAGTAGTAAATTCATAGCCAAACTGATTGCCTACGTATACACTACCATTCCATTTCATATGGATTTTGTTTGTTGCAAGAAAAATATTCATTGAATCTTTTTCTCTAAAGTTGTCAACTTCTGCTTCAGCAATTTTATCATTGTCTGTGCATTTCACTTGACATGTGGTTTCAAATTTAGTTTTCATATTATACCTTATACATTTTTACATAATTTAAACGTGTTTCGTTCACATCAAACGCACGATTTTTTTGATGCCCTTTTACTTTGCCTTTAAGACGCTTTAGGTCTCCTATAGTGTATTCAAACTTATTCATAAAGCTAACGATGTTACCATCAAGGTCTGCAATATAATTATAACTTTCCCATTGCTCTGAGTAGAACTTCTGGAGAAACTTAATTACACCTTCAACTACTTCTTTAGGAGATCCTATGTGTTTACTATCTCTATATTCTATACGTAGTAATTTTTTAAATTTTGCTTCTGATACTTCACGTTCAACTAGTGCCGGAACATATGCAACTAAGCCGATTACATTCATAGGAACATCATCTTTACTTACTGCTTGATATACATCACGTTGAAATTTATTTAGATCGTCACCTAGTAGTAACATACTGTAACGTTTAAAATGATTACGTGCAATACTAACTGATTCGTAATCTTCTTCGATTGGAGTAAAGTCTACAAAGTCTTGATCTTTATATGTACCAAAATGCATTTTTAACATCTCTTTGTTAGAATGTTCAGTTGGCTTATCTTCGGAATAACGTTGCGTATGTTTTTGATACCCTTTACGAATTCGAAAAGCGGCAAACGCATAAGCAAGTGCTTCTTGTGTTGATATTGCCTTAACCATTGTGTGCCTCTTGTTTTGTTAACATACTACTATAATAGCATCATTAGTTTATTTGTCAAGTGTTTTTTCATTATTCCACAAGACAAGGATACCAATTATAAACATGTATATTCCTGTAATGTAAAGTAATGCTATTAGCAACTCCACTAAACTTGAGTCCAACTCTCTTTAGCTAAGTTGTTTCTTTCTGCCCATCTAACAAACAGTCCTACTTCTCTTCCATGTGCTTCAATTTCCCAAGGCTCATCATAATAGTCCATATCTTGCTCATAATACTCGCCCATAAACCTATGACGCTTTTGAGATGTTAATTCACGTAGCTCATTTCTAGCATACTGTTTAACATGCACCATTTCGTGTGCGACAGTTTCTAACATAGTCCGTAATTTTGATGTAGTGTCTACCCGCATGGTAAACTCTTTTGGCCAATTTTCTTCATCTTCCCAAATACAATCTCCAAATATACCTTCTTTTTTTATAAGGTTAGGAGTTAGTTGTATCCGTAGTTCTAACTTATTAAACAGACGCTTACTCATCAGTTTTTCACCAGCAAAAAGTGCTATGCTTTTGGCGTACTGTTTTTGCTCTGTAGTACCGCCTCGTAGAGTAACTTGCATAATGTATCTCCAGTTAAGTTATAGTTACAGTATACAGTAATTATCCTAAAATGTCAAGCTATTTTGGTGATTGTGCAATCAAATGCGTTTTTACAGTAATCTTTAGTACAAATTACAGGATTTATGGGTAAATTTAGTGTTTTATCAAGTACATGCCCTATACCTTTAGCAATTCCACACCAAGATCTATGTATTTGTCCAAAACTGTTAATAATTAGAGATTCTACACCTACATAGCAAGTTTGTCCTTTAAACTGCGGTCTTACAAACTCACCTTTAAAGGGAGGAATATCTGTGTAAGGATAGAGTTGTGTATTTGTTGGAGAATCAACAAAAAGGGTCGATTTTGTACTAATTTTTTCAGCACGTTTTTGCAATCTAGCAACAATAGTATTTGCTCTGTCCGCTGTTTCTGGTAGGTAAGGAACTTGAACAAAACTATCTTCGAATAATTTTACTAAAGGAAGTATTTGGTTATCAAATACATGGTCTGTTACATATTCTAAATGTATGCTCAAGTTAATATTGTTAATATAGTTTCTATTTTCTTGCCACCATTCTATAGGTCTACTAATACCGTTAGTATGTATAACTGTTGAGCAGTTTCTATTATGTAAAGATCTTACAATACTATGAAATCCTTCGTGGAGAGTTGGTTCTCCTCCAGTAAAGGTAAAGTGACAAGTTTTTCCTAGAGCTTCGTAGTGATCAATTAATTTATCTGTTGCATCTTTAATCTGTTCTGTAGAATAAAAAGGTAACGATCCTCCACGAAGTAAAGGCGGGCAATAAGAACATTTCTTATCACATACGTTACCAAACAACCAATTAATTTGTACTACATCGTTCACACATTATATTCAAAGTTCTGGCAGTCATCATATTGAGCTAAGAATGTCGCTCCGTTTCGTAAATGGAATCTCTCAGCCATTTTAGTAAGCGGACTTAGTGTTACAAATCTTTCTAACGAAGGAAACTCTTTCTTCAAGTGCTTCGCAGTATCCATAACAATTTCTCTTCCTGCCCCTTTAGAGTAACTCCATACTGTATAAAATACAGCAACTTTATCTCCTACTGTATTTAAGTCATTTTCACAGGTTGGAACTTGATCTGTAAATGCAACACAAATAACAGCTCGGGGGCCTTCTTCTAGTACAGGTGCTTCTACAGCATATTGATCTTCATGAAGAACAAAAACATGCTTACCTTCTCCCATTCTAGCTTCTAGCGGAATATGTGGACGTACCGGATCGTCCTTGAATAGTTTATATTCATTCGGTATAATTGGTCTAATCATATTGTATTTAATACATTAGTTGGCACAGGTGGAAGGAATCGAACCCTCATCTGCGGAGTTGGAAGCCGCCGTGTTACCATTACACTACACCCATAAAAAAAGCCCCTAAACAATTACTTGCTAGGGGCTATAGTTTTAACTAAAACTTTTGTTAAAAAGTCACGTCAAGACATACCCCTTTTTAGTGGCCAACATGTAATATAAGTTGTGTTAGTCTTGATCATGTTATTATCTCTTGTCTTTTATTATGCTATTACTATAACACACATATTTATCCATGTCAACCCCTTTGGGTTTACTGACTGATAAATATTACTATGAAGTACAAAAGAGTGATAACATTTGGTTGTAGTTTTACAAATTATGCATGGCCTACTTGGGCAGATATTATTGGACACGACCAGGGTGTTAAATTTTACAATCAAGGATTAGCAGGATCAGGCAACGTTAGTATGTTTCATAAAATGGTTGACTGGGACCTAAAACATAAGTTTACTGAAGACGATTTAATATTAGTTTGCTGGAGTTCTTGGGGTAGAGAAGATCGTATAAATGGTGGCCCAGACAATTGGGCGAGACAAGGAAATATATTTAACACACAAGATAAACATTTGATAGAGCACGTAAAAAAGTATTGGTGCCCTCATAACGACATTGTAAAAAATGCTACAGCTATAGTTAGTGCTAATAGAATGTTTCCTATTACACACCAAACTCATATGATATCCCCTAAAGCACCACCGCATCTTGAACATTTTCCGGATCATAAACATCTAGTAAAATCAATGCCACCTATTATAGAATTTGATAACTGGCACGGTAAAACAGGTACTTTTGATGGGAAAGTAGCAGATGACAATCATCCTGATATTAATTGTCATGTAAATCATGCACAGCGAGTTTACAAAGACTTAGGATTAGAATTAAAACAGTCAACTATAGAAAAATATAAAGACATGCACACATATGTCTGCAATAACTACAAGCCTACTAAAAAACAGCAAAGACAAATAAACAGACCATGTAACAGTTTGAGTGCAAGGCTTGTTGGAAAACTGATAGGGGAATACAATGAAGGATTCTTACACTAATGTATTTTACGATGTTATCAAAGAAACACAAGAACACACAGGACTTAGTTTACCAGAAGACCTAGAAGCGTATGTTGTTATGTTGTTGGCTAGTCATATCGATAAACCTGGATTCTTACCACAAGCAACTATAGCAGAATGTTATTTTAAACTAGAAAGACCTGCAGGACTATCAGCTAAAGAACTAGGTGATACTTGTCTTTTTGTTTCGGGTGTATTTCCTACATATAAGATTAGATATGGATTAGGTAGAAACTACTATAGTAAGATTGGTATTAGTAGTTATGAAATGGCCGCTGAAAACATACATTCTAAATTATTTAATTCGTTAGCTACACACTTTAGATTTTTAAGTAGTTTTATTGAGCTTAGTTGCAAACCTAATAGTCGCCTAGAAGCCTTTGAAAGAAAGATAAATTAATAAATACACATAAGCAGAGCGTGAGGGCTCTTTTCTAAGCAACGTATGGTAAATGTATTTCGTACTTGCGACATTTAGCAATTAAGTTAGTTCTACCCAATCCTAAAGAATAGGCAGTTTTAGTTCGATTAAAATTATTAATCTCTAGTGCATTTAAAATAGCTTTTATTTCAATCTCCTGTATCTTCTGAGGAAGCGTGTCTATTATCATTGGATCTAGTTCTCCTTGCATCGGAAAACAATCGTCTAATGCATGCCATAGTGCATCTTGTTCCTCTTCATATGACGGCATGTTAACCTTGTCGTTCATGTGTATATTTATAACTTTCAATAATAAGTAGGTGTAAAAATATTTACACCAGAATGATAAATAGTTGTAGTAATGCAAGAAGTATGCAAGTATAATTATAAAAAACTATAAAGGGTGAGGGCGTAGAATGAAACGGTTCTTATTAATTTTCATAACATTGTTGCTCTTGGCTCCACAGGCACATGCGGAACCAATTGTAACCGATTCAACGAGTAACAGTACAGTAAATTCAACAGGAACAACGACTACTACAGTTAAAAGTCCTCCTCCGAGTGCAATATCGCCAAGCATTAATGCAAGTAATACTGACTTGTGTACAGTAGGGGTAAGCGGAGCAGTACAAACACAAATCTTAGGAATCTCAGGTGGAGCAACAGTTCGAGACATGAACTGTGAAAGACTCAAACTATCAAAAACCATATACGATATGGGGATGAAGGTCGCCGCCGTAAGCATCATGTGCCAAGACAATAGAGTATTCAAAGCCATGGAAATGGCTGGTACACCGTGTCCATACTTTGGTGCAATAGGACAAGACGCAAAAGAAGGTTGGGATACAACTCCTGAATTAAAACCTGAAAATATAGCTGAGGAGACTAAGAAAAATGATACGCTCAAAGGTGCTGGCATCGGTGCTGGCTTGCTTGGTATACTTCTGCTTCTTCTCTGAGGCTAGAGCAGAAAATCTTAGCACTTCTAACTGTAGTACTGATGGTACTACAAACTATATTACAGGCAATGCCTGTGCATCAGGTACACATACACAATCAACCGTAAATGTACAAAGTGGATTAACTGGCGGCACTACAACTGGTGCTAGTACAGAAGTTGGCACTACATATAACGGCTTTGTACGCTTTAAACACAACCCAGGATCTTGGGCAATACAACATGCAATAACACAAGCACTAGCAGGATCTGGTCTTAAGATAGACGGATACCGAACTACATTTGAATATCGAAATAATCAAACTAATACTATTAACGGTAATTGTAATGTTGATAAAGTTGATGGTGTATGTATTGATCCATTAACATTAACAATAACTGCTAAGTCTGCAGATGGAACTCATGTTTACCAACATACATTTGATTACGGTCAAGCAGTTACTGACGACTGGGTATCAGAACAAATATTAAGTTGGGTAGGCAATGGGCAATTAACTCCGGGTACTGATATCAGTACTGTTGATATTCTTCTTCAAGGATATGATGCTGGTTACTGGGCAGGAAATTACGGCCCTAAAGTTAGAAACATGGTCGGCGATATTATAGTTTCTGCAGATATTTGTACAACTACTCCTTTACATAGTGCTAGTTGTCCGGGGTATGCCGACGCAGTTGCCGCTAATGAATATAACAATCAATGTAATGCCGATGCATTATATGATAGTGGATGTCCTGGATATGCAACAGCATATTACAATCAACAATGCAATGCAGACCCGCTTTATGATAGTGGTTGTTCAGGTTATGCAACAGCATATTACAATCAACAATGTAGTGCAGATGCACTATATGATAGTGGTTGCCCTGGATATGCAACGGCACATTTTAATCAGCAATGTAGTGCAGATGCATTACACGATAGCAGTTGTCCGGGATACGCAACAGCATATTATAATCAACAATGTAGTGCAGATGCACTATATGATTCAGGTTGTAATGGTTATGCCGAAGCGTACTACAGTCAACAATGTTCAGCTAGTGCATTATACGACAGTGGTTGCCCAGGATACGAAACAGCATACTTTAATCAACAATGTTCAGCTAGTGCATTATATGATAGCAGTTGTCCAGGTTATGCGACAGCATACTTTAATCAACAATGTTCAGCTAGTGCATTATATGATAGCAGTTGTCCGGGCTATGCAACAGCATATCTAACCCAACAATGTAGCTTAAACACGCTATATGACGCTCAGTGCCCTGGTTATGAAACAGCATACTTTAATCAACAATGTAGTATTAGTTCATTATATAATAGTGCTTGTCCAGGATACGAAACAGCTTACCTAGCTCAACAATGTAGTATTAGTTCATTATACGATAGTAGTTGTACAGGCTATGCTGAGGCTTACTTTACTCAACAATGTAGTATAACTGGACTATACGATACAGCATGTCCTAATTACGAAACAGCATATATTGACAGCCAATGTACGTTAGATGCAACTTATCTTCCTAGTTGTACAGGTTATGCAGGAGCAATAATAGAAGATGATGCTATTGACGATGACGGAATAGATTCAGTTGAGGATATTATAGACGACATGAACGAGATTGTTGATGCAGGTAGTATTACTGATATTGAAATAACCGGCGATGCAGTTGTTGATGCAGTAATTAACGATGAGCCAATATTTGAAGTTGTTGAAGTAATTGAAGCACCGGTAATAGAAATAGAAGTTGAAGCTGAAATAGTACCTGTTGAGATTGCAATTGAATCTGCATTTGACGAATTACCTATAATTGAAAACTTTAATTCTTTTGTAGATGCAGGTCCTGTTATTGCTCCTCTTGCTAGTATATCAGCAATAGAACAAGTACAAGATGTTAGAGAAGCTGAGATACTAATTGAAACATTTGAAGCTGAAGTAGAACTTGAAATTGCACAACTTGAAGTCGATCCAGTAGAAGAGAAAGAATCAATAGAAGTTGTTGAAGCACCAGTAGAAGAACCTGAACTTATAGAAGTAGCAGTAGTTGAGGAAGAAAATAAAGAAGAAGAAACACTTGAAGATATAGCACAAGAGGAAGCAAAAGAAGATGAGCCAGAATCTACTGAGAGTGAAACAACTGACGAAGACGCTGAATCTAAAGAAGATGTTGAATCAACTGAGGAGAAAGAAGAAGAAACACTCGAAGATATAGCACAAGAGGAAGCAAAAGAAGATGAGCCAGAATCTACTGAGAGTGAAACAACTGACGAAGACGCTGAATCTAAAGAAGATGTTGAATCAACTGAGGAGAAAGAAGAAGTTGTTGAAGAAGTTGTTGAAGAAGAAGTTGTTGAAGAAGAAGTTGTTGAAGAAGTTATTGTAGTTAAAAAAGTTGCATCTAAGAAACTAGTGTTAACTAAAAAACAAAAATCTGATGCTAAAAAGAAAAAAATGAAAGAAATTATTAAGAACAAACTAGCAGGGTTAGCTGTAGATTTAGGAAAGGCTACTAGTTTAAAACAACAGGCAGAAATACAGGCGAAAATTAACGCACTTATAAACTTTGTCCCTGGATTCAATGAGTATGCTAATGCAAAGTTACCAGGAGTACCGTTTTACGGGTCAGAACAAGTTTATAAGAACGTACAAGTAGCAGAGAACAAGCGAGGACTGTTAAACGGTCTCGCATCACAAATAAAGCATGAACAAATGATTGACATGCAATACAAATAGGAGAAGCATTATGGCTGAACAAACAACAGTAGAAGTTGGCGGAGTTAAATTCTCCGGCGGCAAACTATTTTTAGTAATAACAATATTAAGCACACTAGGCGGAGCCGCTTGGGGTGGCTTTGAGTTTTACAACGATTACAGAAACATGAAGGCTAAAATTGAAACGTATCAAGCACCGGATTTATCAGGTATTGATAAAAGTGTTGCACTATTAGAAAAAAGAATAGATGGTGCATTAATACAAGTTGATGAAGCATTACAATACTCAAAAGATATTAAGAACGGATTGCGTGACGATGTTATGCGAGTCGAAAAGATTGTAGATGCTGTAGAAGATGATGTTAAAGACGTTGAGAAAGATGTTAGAGAATTAATTGACCTAGCTGAACAACGTTTTGAAAATAAGCGTGATAGACTACAAAACGATTACGATCAAAAAGCTGAAGATTTGCGAATGGATACCTCTCGTAAATTAAAGGAACTTGAAGATAGACTTAACAAACGTCTTCAAAGAGCATTAGACAATCCGTTAGCAAACTAGCCAATGGAATATTTGTTCGGCATTGTTATAGGATTATTATTTGTAGCAGTTATAGGCCTTGCTTTAGTGCAAGGTCTTAACTAGCTTAGATCTTAGGAAATAACATATCTGTGCAGAACTTATCTACATCATCTTCGTTTAGTCCTAAAGATTTCATTACTCTTGGAGTGTGTGGGTTTTGCTGTTGATTATGACAATAGTAATTTTGACTTGCTATAGTTAAGTCTTTTTCACCTTGTCCTGTATATTCACCGATAGAGTCGAAGTAGGTATTAAGATTATCAACAGCTAAGTTAATAATAACACCTGCTTCTTCCCCTTTTACATTACTGGCCGCAATCATACTTGGAGTAAAAATGTTGGTTGCCCATTCAGGTAATTCTCTTTTCTTTTCCGGAACAAAGTCAGCTACTGCTGACTCGTACCATTGTACTAATGGATGTTCTTCGCCACCTGAACTTGCTGAGAAATCATGAAATGCGCCAGTCATCTTATTTTTGCCTGCTATGACATCAAATCCGTAAATAGGTCCATCGTTATTAAGAGCTGGAAAACAGCATACATGCATCATCCATAACCCTTTAGTGTCCCTAGCATCTACAACATCAATGTGAGCTCTTCGAACGTCATCGTTCTGCCAAACTCTATTAATCCAGCTACCGTCTGCTTGATTAAAATGATCCATTCCGGGCTCATCAATTTCGATCCCGTTTTTACTGAATATATCAACTATCTGATGTTGACAGTCTACGAGTTGATCCCAAATCATGTTTAAGCGTTCAATTGCTCAAACATACGTTCGATATACTCGTATCCTTTTGTTGCTTGAGCAGTCATTGCTTCTGTAGTACGTATAGCAAAATCTGCTTGTACTTCAGCAACAGTACCTAATGCATCTGGAAAATCGTACATTGATCCGCTTCCTGGAACTTTACTTTTAATTTCTGCTCCTGAAGCTAGTAGATGATTATGCCATGCAAAAGATTGTGCAGTAAGACTGTCTTTGTCATGTTGTATTGTACCTACAACGTAACTTTTAAATTCGTTAACTGCGGCAACTAGTGCTGGAGGATTAGCTGGATCACCACCTAATTCTTTAAAATCAGCTAAGATTGCATCTTGACGAATTACTCCGTCTAATGGTCGATGGTCACCTTCTTTAATAGTGCCGTAAACGCCCATGCTTAATGCAATATCTTCTAAAATATCATATGCAATATATGCATTCCAAAGATATTTTTTATATTTGTCTTCGCTCATATTGCCGGACATCATTTCTTGCGAAAAGGACGTCTGGTGTGCCTTTGTGTGAGCGGCACTTGTGTTTTCTTTTAAACCCATTTTGTACTCCTTGTAAGTTTAATATTAGTCTCTCAAGTATATTTATGCTATTCTTTCTCAACTAGCACTTGGAGTGGAAAGCTATTTTCTCTAGCAAGTTTGGTTGTTTCAACACCTTTTTGCTCTGCAACTTCAAAAGTATAGTTACCTACTATAGCTGACCCTTTTTCATGTATAACCATTGTTAAGTCTCTGGCGGTTTCTTCAGTATGTCTAAATATAAGAACTAGTACTTCAGATACGAATTCCATCGGAGTTAAGTTATCATTTACAAAAATAACATTAAACCTTCCTGGTTCTTCGATTTTACTCTTAATCTTCTCTTCGATTTTATCTTCAAGTTCAATTGCTGTAGTCATTATGTTTCCTTTGTGTAAAGGGGGAGTTTCCTCCCCCAGTTACGTTAACCGTCGATTGTTTCTTTAACGTCACCATCAACAATGTCAATAGTTTTAGGCTTTAGAGCATCAGGAACTTCACGTACTAAGTGAACATTCAACATCCCTAAGTTAAGAGATGCTTGTTTTACATTGACATGTTCTGCTAATGTAAATTCTCTGCGGAAGTTTCTTCCTCCGATTCCTTTATGTAGGTAATTTACTTCTTCGTCTCCTTTTGGAGCCGTTCCTTCAACCTTTAGATTATCACCATCTTTGGTAATATTAAGGTTATCCATACTAAAGCCAGCAACTGCGATAGAGATCATATACTCTTCTTCGTTAATCTGTGCAATGTTGTATGGTGGATACCCTTGTCCATTTGGACTGTTAGCAAACTGTCTTTCCATTTGTTCGAACATTCGATCAAATCCGATAGTTGCTCTGTGAAATGAGGGTAGGTCTAGTGTAGTTATTCTTGTCATTTTAGTTCTCCTTATAATAAGCAAGATTGTTATTTTGAGCTACATGCTCTGCTAAAGAGCCCATGTCTGGCATCTCTTCAACAATATTATTTATCATCTCAGCTAATAACATAGCACAAAATGATATAAAAACCGGTTGATTTTTCATTAGTTTTTAGGCATATACTGCGTTATATTGCTGTGTACAACGTATAAATGTCGTACAACGCATAAGATGTTTTAAACGTAATGCACCGGCATATGTACAAGTACTACGCAATCCGCCTAGTAAATCTTGTACTGTCGTTACTACTTGACCTCTGTAAGGCACAAGTACTTCACGACCTTCTGATGAACGATAGTCTTTAAGTCCACCAAAATGCTTTTTGTTTGCGGCATCACTACTCATACCGTAGAATCCAACAAACTGTTTTTCTTTGTATACTGGTTCGTAGAAGTTATCATCTGTAGTAGTAACTTCATTTGTTTCATAAGTTTTAGTAATTATTTCCCCGCCACCTTCATCATGGCCGGCAAGCATACCGCCAAGCATAACAAAATCTGCTCCACCAGCAAATGCTTTGGCTACATCACCCGGACAAGTACAACCCCCATCAGCAATAATATGTCCGCCAAGGCCGTGAGCGGCATCTGCACATTCAAGAACTGCACTAAGTTGTGGATATCCAACACCAGTTTGTATACGAGTCGTGCATACACTTCCCGGGCCAATGCCCACTTTAACAATATCTGCTCCAGCAAGAATCAACTCCTCTGTCATTTCTCCAGTAACTACGTTACCTGCTATAATTACCAAATTAGGATATTTGTTCCTAAAGTTTCTAACAAATTCTCCAAAGCGATCACTATAACCATTTGCAACATCAATACAAACATATTTTAAATTGCCGTCTGCTTGTTTGTATACTTCGCTAAACTTTTCTGCATCTTTTTCTAAAATACCAATACTCATTGCTACATAGTTTGTACGTAGATAATCATCAGTATCAAAGAAGTTAACAATATCTTCTACGCTATAAGTTTTAACAAGACAAGTCATAATATTTTGTTTAGCAAGTGTGTCAGCCATTTCAAATGTGCCAACACCATCCATGTTTGCAGCCATAATAGGAATACCACGCCAGTGTCTATACTCTGCATTTTCAGAAAACTCTGGTTTATAGTTACGGAAAGTAAATCCACGTTCTAGGTCTACTTCTTTGCGACTACCTAGTGTGCTACGCTTAGGACGAATAAGAACATCTTTATAATCTAGTTTCATATCTTCTTCAAGTCTCATTGTTATCTTTCTTTTTTATTAAAAAACCTGTAAAGTTTTCTTCCCAAATAAGAGTATCACCAATATCCCAGCCGACTGAATTTAACACGTCTGTGGGCAATTCAATATATAGTTCTTTTGTTTTACCATCTTGTTGAACTGTAAGTAGATGTTTTGTATCTGACATTTACCAATTATCTTTTTCTTTTAAACGTAATTTTTTAAAACGTCTAATAGCGGCTTCTTTTGCTTTGCGGCGCTTTGTGCCTTTGCTCTCAAAAAATTCACGCTTGCGTAAATCTTGTAGAATACCGTCTTCGACAATCTTCTTTTTAAGTTTGCGTAGTGCTTTGCTAACATCGTTGTTTTTTACTTCAACTCGAAGTCCACCAACTGGCGAATTCATTCCATCGTGTTTGCTCATTTATTCCTCTTTGAGTTCTTCATATAACCAATCTAAGTTATAGATTCTATTTACACTAATTAAATTATACAATGTAGTGTGGTCGTTTGTCAAGTAAAAAGTGTTAGGTTTACTAATTAAATAACTTGAAAAATTACGTTCTTCGGGTCCAAGATTGTCCAAGTCAACAATAGTAAAGTTAACCATTGCCGAAACATTTAACAGCCAAGGAATATCAATTTGTTCCGTTTGTTCTGGATCATAAAGGTAGCAATTTGTAACTATATCAAAGTTTGCTACAAGATTTTGAAACTGCGATCTTATTTCCGGTGATGGTTGTACCAACAAGAAACTAAGAGTATCGTTATGCAACACATCAGGTGCTGTTATTACGTTTATCTTCGTCATCTTTTATACGCTGCCATATGCTGTTTTCACTCTGTTCATCATTTTGTTGATATCCTTCCCAAGGAAGTTCATTGATCTTACCAAATATATATGCCTCTTTGTATCTCTTGATGGTGTCTTCTGGATTATCAAGTTTCCACGCTCTTTTGTTTTCGTGCTGTTCTGACTGTTCGTACTTTACTGCACGTTCTTCTTGCTCTGGGGTGAGTGCAACCAATCCTTCGGTAGCGTCTCTTCCATCAATGTCGGTTCCAGAGTTCCGCCCGGTATCTCCGGCATCTTCGATTCTTTTGGTTCCTGCTTCATCGTCGGTATTTCCTCCGTTGGTTTCATCAAGTCGTTCTTTGGTGTCTTCTCCACCCTGTCGTGCATCGTCAGCATCGACATTATTAGATGTTTCATCATTTTTTTTCTCCGGGTAGCCAGGATTGTTTACCATCATTTGCGCCCTTGCTCGATCGTATGATTTCCAATTGTTTGCCTCTTGGTCTTTCCTACGTATATCAAATGTGGTCTGGCTTGCTATTAAAAGTAGTACTGCTAAAGGATCAAACACAAATATAATTGTTATTATTACCCACCTAACTGCTTCTTCTAAAATATCTGTACTAGTGTCTCCGTATACAAATTCTGCAAGATATTTTACTGGTCCTACTTCTGCTTCAAATTTTCTATATTCTGCTTGTAGACTATACTTTTGATCTGTTAGTTTGTCAACAGTATTATTTGCTTCTACAATTCTTTTTTGTTGGTTATCAATAATTTGTTCTACATCAGCATCTTTGCCGATTGTAATTGTATCTCTCAACCTCTGTATTAGTGTGTTACTTGCGGCAATCTGTGCATCTGCACTTACTCGTAAATCTTTAATGCTTGTTCTTGCCGCACTTATCCTAGGATCGTCTGCTTGACGCAAGGTAGTGATTGCATCTTGTGCGGATTGCCTTGCATTCCTATTAGTAGGAATATCTGTGTTTAAGACTGTATCAATCTTTTGTTGTAGTGCCGCTCGCTGTGTCTTTGCTTCCCCTACTGCACCCGCACGTATACTATCTATTGCATCCAATAAACTTTGCTTACGCCTATTGATATTGTTTGTCTGTGTGCCACGTAAATCTTTCACTAGATCCGTTAGTCGTGTTCTTTCAGCATCAAGTGTTCCTTGTGCTTGTGTTCTTAAATCAGTTTCTTGTGCTTGTAATTGTGCAATACGTTCTTGTTGTGCATCAACCCATTTTGCTAAAGCATTTCTAGTGTTGCCGCCGAATAGTCCGTCGCTGGTTACTCCAATTACTGCTTGTCCTTCTTGTATTTTTTCACGTTCTGTACTTTGTAACTTATTTGTAGTCACAACAATAGACTCTTCTATTGCGGCTATCCTTGTTTTAATTGTATCTATTGCAGTTGTATCTACTTGTAAGTTTGTAATACGTTGTTCGTATTCGTTTGCTTGTGTATTGATACGTTCTAAGTCTGTATCGAGTTGTACAAGTTGTTCTTTATAAGGTTGTACTTGTGTTTCTATACTAGCCACACTTGTAGTTTGTATTTCTGCTCTGTAGTTATCAACTACACCTTGTAATCGTGCAAGTTCTTTATCTAAACTAACTAGTTCTTCTTCGTAGACTTTAACTCTATCTTCTAATCCTCCTAGTTGTGTTTGAATTATTACATTCTGTTCTTCAATAGCAGGTTGTATTCTTTCATATGCAGTATCAATTCTTGCTTGTTCTTTGTCAATTTGTAATTGTACTTCGTCGTTACCTTGTCCTACGCTTGCTTCTGCTTCGTCAATTCTCGTTTCTGCTCTTACTATAATTTGTTCTAAACGTAAGACTTCATCATCAATACGTTCAATTTGTGCTATGCCTTCTTCTGCTTCAGCAGTTTGTTCGATATGTGCTTTTGATAAGAAGCCAAAAATACCCATGCTAGTAATAAACATTAGTACAACGACTGCAATAGTCAAATAGCCTTTAAGCCACCACTTGGCATGATTCCAGTAACGGTGCAACCAAACTGCGGTTACAAGTTTACCTATTTCTAAAGCACCTCCCATTATCATAATGGGTACAGCGGCGGCGGCAAATATTGCTACCAATCCCGCTACACTATAATAGATTGCTACTGCCGAGATTGTGAGTGCCGTAACTAGCACTAGTAAGCCTAAAAACATTTTATTAAAATCCTATTCCCAACGGTAATAAATGTGAGCACCAATACGCCCTACCAGTTGTAAATCCTTTGCCCATCTTGGGTCAACATAAGTAGCATGATAGTGTGTTGCACCTTCAGTGATACCTCTGTATTTATTATTGTATATTACATTATATGCAAGATTTTGTGCTTGCATCCAGTTATCAATATCTCTTGGATTATCATTTTTTCCATCACAGTACCAACTGAACTGACATTTGTTGCGTTTCATTGCTCCACTTGAATATTGCTGGCCTTGCTTTACAACTTTACATATAGTATCAGGATAACGTCTATCGTGTACTCTATTCA